>Ga0206131_10002748_pt1 | contig 20909 bp, 27 predicted proteins | sample Helgoland_Spring_FD_148636 | JGI IMG/M metagenome (GOLD analysis project Ga0206131, IMG submission 148636) | Pelagic subsurface seawater microbial communities from Kabeltonne, Helgoland, North Sea - Helgoland_Spring_Bloom_20160517_1 | ecosystem: Environmental > Aquatic > Marine > Epipelagic ...
CCATCGAAGATGAACTTGAAGCAAGCCAAACTACAGGAACATTAGAGTTTATGGATTACTACACATCGGATGAATCAGACCCAACATGGATTGATAGCAATAAGTGGTATTATGATATTGCCAGGTATATGAAACCTAAAGGGGATGAAGTTATGATCACAGCAGGGACAGAATCAGGAACCCCAGCACTTAAACTTACATTTGACGAAAGCACTCAAAATATAAATTGGGAAACGATATGAAAGAATTAAATGCATTTAAAAAATTCCTCAATAGGGAAGAGCAGATAAACGAGCGTGTGACTAAGTATAAGAAATATGTACCATCTAAGTTTATAAAGAGCTCAAATCTTGATTTGCATGATGCTTTAGACGCGTTGTTCAGTCTTAATTATGACGAACATGAAGTAATGAATAGCATTAGACGTACGCTTGGAAAGCAGCGCCCAGATATAGCGGGTGATTTCAGAGATGATTTAATAGACTTAGAAGGTGCATTAACCGGAGCCTTTGATGTTATTAAACATCTTAAAAACAAAATTAACGATTTAGAAACATGAAAGAATTAAATAAATTTAGAAAATTTTTATCCGAGAATGCTCTCGGTGTCGACAAAGGAGACGGTACCTTCGAAATCACCCCCGATATCCAAATCATGGGTCAAAAATTCAACTTCTCCGATATATGTCCCAGCGCGCACAAGCTAGTTCAAAACCAAGCCATTGTTCACCAGGGATTCAGCAGAACTGCCCCTATCGTATTAAGCTTCGCTATTCTACACCGTGATTTCTTCGCGTTAGAAAAGGAGGCATTGGGTCCCCAAGGAATCGACGTTGACACGTTTAAGAACGATGTAACACGTTTATACACCGAAATCCTTAACGTTGCCGAACAATTAGGCGTACGTAAGCAAGCTAAAAAGTACATGGACATGCACTTAGCTAAAATCAAGGATAACGGTTTTAAAGCTAGCGATCCCGGTGGTAGCTCCGATCGCATGTCCGACTACAAAGCCGACAATGATTACTATATGGATGAGACCGGTGATGAAAATGAGTTCCTACAAGAGCGGTTAAAAGAGGTACGTAGTAGGATAGAGAGTGAGGTGGAAGGATATACGGATCTACATGAGAATGATGTCGCTTTAGAAGCCTTTTTGGGAGAATCAAACGCTGAAAGTAATCCATTACGTGGCATTAAAAACATGTTCCAAGCTATTATTCCTCTTAAACTTGATACTAGCCCAATAGGTTCTTTAGGTTATGCTAAGGCTATAGGAATTGAAGGGGATTTAAATGCTATCCAATTTTTTACCGAATACCCTGACAGGTATGAGAAATATAAGGGTCTTTTAAGTCAAGCAAATAGATTTGGAGTTGATATTAATTCTAGCACTAACGTTCTTGATGCTTATAATGCAATTTCTGCTGCTGCTAGAGAGTATGAGCTTAGAGAAAACTTAGAAGAAAATAAAAAGTATGCAGATGATCAACTTAAGTTTAAAAAAGGTGATACCGTTTACTTTAAAAATGTGAAAGGGGGTGAAAAACTCCCTATGACTATTACGGGCCCCGGTAAATTTAGGGATTCTAATAGATTAGATGCGGGTGGTAAAGAAGTAGTATTCCCTGTTAAAGGTGGCCCCGGTGGTAAAGGAATGTATGCTGTTGATGATTTGGTTAAAGAGGATCTTAACGAAGAAATAGAAATGGTTGAACCACAAAGAGGTCATGCTTTTTACAAGCTTAATAAAGATGTTGATCTAGAATTGCAAACCGGTTCTACTTCGGTAACAAATGCACCCGGAGTGCTTTTACATCCTGTGTTTGGTAAAACCATTATAGCTAGAAAAGGGCAATACATAATTAACTTCCACGGTCAATTATTTTATGTAGATATGGGCGAAAAATTTGCTACTAAAGTTCCTAAACACGAAGATAGCGATAATATGGAAAATCTTAGAGGAGCACTTGTTCCTGTGGATATGGCTCCTGCGTTTAATCCCGGGTGGAAATCATACTTAAATAAACCTCTTGAAGAATGAAAAACCTTGTCCTAATACTCCCAGTACTCTTAATGTTGGGTTGTTCAGTTCAGCAAGATTGTTGTGAGTACGACAATCCCCAGTGTGACGAAATGTATCCATATTATAATTGTTCTCTAGAAGGCGCATATTCATATACACCTCGCAATTATGCTAAACATATTAGAAATATGGGGAACTCGATTTTTTATGTAGGTTCGCATTATGTTGCCCCTCAAAGGGTAGCATGCACCGCCATTCAAGAATTGGCAACTCCCCCGTTAAATAATGGTAATGTAGTGTTAAATACACGCCGTCCCGAGCGGTTAGGCGCAATGGGTGAAACAAGACCAAAACCCGTTACCAACAATATTAAACGTACTAGGGAATGAAACTATACGAAGTATATACGGAGATACTGAATGAGATAGGTGAATTAGATCCCTCTAAGGCATATAAGTTTACTAAAAGATCTGATTATCTTCCCCTTGCAGACGAGGGAAAATTAGAAGGTAGACAAGAATATAACTTTACACTTGAAGATAATACTAAATACGGTTCCCCTGAGAGTGGGGGGAGTAAGAAAAGTGGCACACCTATGCAGGTTGATATTCTTTATAAACCTAATGGACAAGTTCGAGTTGATTTTGGTTTAGATGACACAGTTGATAGTGAAGATGCTGAACCTGTGTTAGGTGATGATTATAAGTCCTTATATGGCATCATGAATACTGTTGGGGCTATTGTATTAGATTCGTTACGTGGTACAAAAGATAAAGGTACTATACATGGTATTATGGCGGATGATAAAAGGGAGAAAAACAAAGCAAACCCCAAGCAACGCCAGTTAGTTTACCAGTTATTTCTTAGGAAAGCTATACCTGGTGGTAAATTTCAACAGCAAGGTAAGTATTATGTTTTACCCAAAAATTATAAGGATTACCTCTAAATATTTATTAACATGGCTACTTACACACGAGAACAATTAAGAACATTTAATACTAATTCTGCGGATTTTAGTACTACTGCTTATACTTTTACTTTAAATAGTAATGTTTCTACTACTGCAGGATTTGCCATAGAAGGGATAAATAAAGATATTTTTAATTCTGCCTCTATTTCTAATACAGTAGGTTGTACTTTTGTTTCAAGCAGCACTAATGCTGCTTTTCTTATAGACCCCAATACCACAGCTAGATTTGATTTTACTCCTACTTCTGTTTTAAGTAAAGATTTAGTTAAATTTTCTGCTCCTAATGTATTAAATTATAATATTAATGATCTTACAGCTTCAGGCTCCGTATTTGGGGTTGATTTAGATCTTACAGGGGGATGTACTAGTCCTACTTGGACAGGAGATATATGTCTTTCAGGACTTAATACAAAAATACCCCCTCTCCCAGAAACCAGAACTTTCCAATATGATGCAGTTAATACCTATAATGGTCAACCACAATATGTTGAAGGAGGTAATGGAGCAGTCCCAGGAGCTAGAATTAGATGGACAGGAACTCAATGGGAATATACTAATACATCAGTGACTGGGGCACCCACATCAACATCTGGGCCTTCAGATTTGTGTTCTCCTGCAGGGGTGTATGAAGGAAATTTATCTATAGCTCCCTTTAATTTTAATGCTAGTCCTGTAACTGCTACAGAAGGAGCTTGCCCTCCTTAAAAGTGAATTTTTCCTAAAACCTCTGCATATTTATCAATAAACCATAACAAATGTATTTAACAGAAGGCCCAGGATCATGGCAAGCGTTTTTAAAAAGACCCGATAATACGAGTCTTAGTATAATGGAAGCCAAACAAAAATATTTGAATGAGCAGTTAATATTTGAAGAGCAAATGTCTTATCTTCAATTATGGAATACTCAAAATACCATGAGTCCAACTGCACCTGGAGCAAGTGCTGCTGGTGGAGCCCCTAGTGGTGGTCCTGCTTCAACCCCCGAAAAGGAAATTTTAACCGAAGATGGTAAGGCCATTTTAGCAGAAGATGGTACCTATATAGTAACTTAAATAAACTTATAACAACAATAAAATGGCAACCGTAAAAATATCAGAATTAGCAGGCCTAGTAAAAGGGAATGCTACAGAAAATGATGTAGTACCCATAGTTAATGGAGGTACTACTAAAAAAATGACCCTTACCAACCTAAGAGGAGTTTTACATGGTAAAACTAATCAGGGAGGCTCTTGTGCCGCCCTATTAGGAGGAATAAATAACAACTCTGCTGGGGGATGCTCAGCAGTGGTAACAGGATTTCGAAACACAAACACCAATGGAGGTGAATGGATAGGAGGGGGACAGGATAATACAGTAGACGATAAAACTGTTGCTAAATCATTGGGACTAAATAATTATAATGTTCCTGATTTAAACGGTTCAATAGGTTCATATAGTGCTATTTTGGGGGGTGCTAGAAACTGTATTAATATTGTTACTGCAAGTGTTTATGCTAATGATTATAGTATAACCCCCAGTGTTATATTATCGGGAGTAGATAACGTTATAGAATCAACCGCTACTAGTACTACTAACGCTTATTGGCCTTTTGCAGGTCAAAACTTAATAGCTGCAGGGGTATCCAATTGTATTTCTGGTAGCTCCAACTCAGGTAATTATCCAATAGGAGCAAATACTATTTTGAACGGGGCAATAAATACAATCACAAGTAATGCAGCTACTGATTCAAACTCATACATGTACCATAATACTATATTAGGGGGAATGTGTAATGCAATAAGCGCAAATGGAACAGGACAAACCCTAGTACATGGATTTTGTAATGAGATTGGCGCTTGTGCTGGTTCCGAAGATGTGTACAACCAGCATATTACCCTGATAGGTTCTAATAATAGGGCTATCACAGATGGTAATGATTCATCACATTATGTTACATCCATAATAGGTGCTAATAACAGTACGATATATGCTACAAAGCGAGCGATCCGGCACAGCGGTATATTTGGGGGTCAGACGAATAACATATGTGCCTTCGCTGACGATGTAGGTTCATCAGTTATAGTAGGTGGTAACAGTAATAAGATTTTGGATGTAAATTGTGCTGTAGTACTAGGAGGAGAAAGCCAAATCGCTACAGTTGATTATGGAACCCACGTACAACAACTAGTAATAAAATCCACCGCAATTCCTACTGCTGATCCTGGGGTATTAGGCCAGGTTTGGGTAGATACCACTGCAGGAAATACGTTAAAAATTTCTCTATAAAAAATAAATAAAAATGAAAATTCATATATTACGTAATAGAGCCCATTTTGGTAATGGTACAGATTCAAAATCATTTGATGTATCTACTATATCTTCCTTACAACCTTTTGTAGATAGTATCCACTCCCTAATAGGAGGTACTCATTCAGGATACCATGTACTTAGAATTTTTGAGGGAAATCAAGTAGTACATATAGATGGAGTTAAAGATATAGTAGATTGGGATCAAGTTGATTCTACTTTATGGAATAATTTAAAAAACGAGTTGTTAGCTTTATAACAACTAGGAAATTAAAAAAGGTTTTATTAAATTTAGTTATATGGAAAAAAAATATTCAATCTTTCATATTGAAGGAGGATTAGGTAAAAACATAATGGCTACAGCGGTAGCTCAATGTATAAAAAATAATTACCCTAATAGAGAGTTAATAGTTGTAGGGTCTTATCCCGAAATTTTCTTAAACTTAAAATTTGTAGATAGGGTGTATCGCATAGGCAATACACCCTATTTTTACCAAAATTATATAGAAAATACAGATAATCTTATTTTTAGAAGTGAGCCTTATTTTACTACTAGTTACATAAACCAAACATCCCATTTGATTAAAAGTTGGTGTGATCTATTCCAACTTGAATATAATGGAGAAACCCCTCAATTAATATTCAATAGAGCACAAGAATCTGAAGCGGTGGGTGTGTGGTATAGAGATAAACCTATTATGGTTATACAAACTAATGGTGGTCCCCCTTCTCAAAATGTTGCTAATGCTTGGACTAGAGATATGCCTCCTTTAATAGCTGAAGGGATAGCTCAACATTATAGTCAAGATTATCACATTATACAAGTAACCCGGGATAATACATTTATTATTCCTGGGGCTGAGGTTATTACCAACATAGAATCAAGCATGATGTTTTTATCTCTTTTAAAATTTTCTAAAAAAAGATTTCTTATAGATTCTAGTCTTCAACATGCCGCTCAAGCACTTAACTTAAAATCCACAGTTTTATGGATAGGTAATTCTCCTAGTGTTTTGGGGTATGATTTACATGATAATATATCACCTCAATTACCTTCAATAATGCTCCCTGATTCTTATATGGGTAAGTATGATATAGGTGGAAGAACGTATGAATGTCCTATACAAGATGAAAAACTCTTTAATATAGAAGAAATTATATCTTTAATAGATAACCAATAAAAACATGAAAAAGTTATATTTCCAATCCTCTCTCCCCAGAGCAGGATCAACCCTTTTACAAAATATTATGGGTCAAAACCCTGATTTTTATGTTACTCCTACCTCAGGGGTATTAGAATTACTATACGGTGCTAGACTAAATTACACTAATTCTCCCGAGTTTTCCGCTCAAGATGAAAAATTAATGAGAGAAGGGTTCTTAAATTTTTGTTTACAAGGAATCAATGGGTTTTTTGATTCTATAACAGATAAACCCTGTATTTTAGATAAAAGTAGGGGATGGGGTTACCATTATGATTTTTTAAATACCTTTTATCCTAATCCTAAAATATTATGTATGGTAAGAGACCCCCGTGATATTTTTTGCTCTATGGAGAAAAATTTTAGAAAATCTCCTGAAAAGGATTCAAATATGATTAACCATAAAACTGGAGAGGGGGTTACTACTGAGAAAAGAATAGACATCTGGTCTAACAATCCTCCAGTAGGGATGGCACTTGAACGCTTATATCAGATAATTAAAGAAGGAAATGATAAACATATCCATTTTATTAAGTTTGAAACTCTTTGTAAGAGTCCTCAAAAAGAAATGGAAAAAATTTATAATTATTTAGAATTACCACATTTTGAACATGATTTTAATAGTATAGAACAGATTACTCAAGAAGATGATAAGGTTTATGGTATATTTGGAGATCATACTATTAAAAATAAATTAGAATATGTTCCTAGTAATGCTAAGGAAATTCTAGGAAAAGGAGCGTGTGATTGGATTAAGGGTAATTATAAATGGTTTTATGACTATTTCAAATATATTTAATTAAAGGGGCTTCGGCCCCTTTTTTAGTCATATGAAAGTCATTCTTCCTTTGTAATAAAATTTGGCGGCGCCGGATAAATTTCGTATCTTCCGGGCATCGAGAAAAACGAGAAAAACAAATTAATTTTTTAAACATGGAAGATTTGATGACCACCTACGAAGAGAACATGGAGTTCTTAAGCCAAGAGCAAATTCGTAAAAATTGCCCTACGGCATTTACCGAGAAGCCCAGCAAGGAGGTTTCAGCACATTACACCCACATCCCCACTTTCCGAGTGATTGAAGATATGGAAAAGCTTGGATGGGGTGTTGTTAGTGCTCAACAAGTTAATGCTCGTAAGTCTCACACTAAGGGTACTCAAAAGCACATGATCACTTTCCGCAACACAGATATTGTGGTTCAAGGTGATGATGGTGATACGGTTTATCCCCAAATTATCCTTACGAATTCCCACGATGGTAAGAATTCGTTTACTTTCCAAGCAGGTATGTATCGCTTGGTTTGTTCCAATGGTTTGGTTATTGCAGACCAAGAGTTTGGTCGGATGAAGATTCGCCACATGGGTTATGATTTTGAAACCCTCCGTGAAACCATGACCGAAATGGTTGAGCAATTGCCCTTAACTGTTGAAAGTATGAATAAGTTTAAGCAAACTAACCTTAATAATGAGCAAAAATATGATCTTGCTCGTAAGGCGCTTGCGACTCGATTTAAAGTCCAAGAAGGACAAAAAATTGAGGATGTTTACAAGATTGATCTTGATGCGATCTTGGCCCCAGTCCGTAAAGAGGATTCGGGTGATGACCTTTGGAACGTGTTTAATGTCGTTCAAGAAAAGGTTATTGAAGGTGACTTTGAGTATGTGAGTGGTGTTAAGCTCCGTAAAGCTCGCCGAATCAAGAACTTCAAGCAAGACTTGAAAGTTAACCAGGAACTTTACGACGTTGCAAAAGAGTTTGCAGCGTAAGCCATGTTGTTTGTGTGAAGGGGGAGGAGGTGCCTCCCCCGGATCACAAAATTTTTAAAAATCCTCCACATATTTAAACATGGATAACCCAGATAAAATGACTGTTGAAATGATTCTTGAGCAGGCTCAAGTATATGGACTTAGGGCAGAAGTTAGAGCTACAGCTATGGCTTTTATTAAAGATGACCCCAAACTTAATACAGGATCCGCTTATACTCAAGCGGCGTATGAATGGGACGTACTCTAAATGATTTTCCAAACTATAAAGGGTAAGAAAGTAAGTCCTATTATTCATACTAGAAATATAGTAAAAGGAGAACCCCACGTTGAGATTCATATAGGAACAGATTCCCAACGCCAGGGTTCAAATATTATATATGTTACTGCTGTGGCTTACCGCTACCCCTTTAGAGGGGTCCATTACATATATTGCAAAGAAACTTTCCCTCCTATTAAAGATGATTGGTCTCGTTTGTGGTTAGAAACCGAACGCACAATGCAATTAGCCGAACAACTTTCTAAAGAGTTTCCGGGTCTAAAATTTGAAATTGACATGGATTATAATGAAGATGAATTTTACATGAGCAATAAATTAGTATCTGCTGCTAAAGGGTGGGCTTCATCACACGGTTATAAAGTTAATATCAAACCTCATAAACAAATTGCCACACGGGCGGCAGATCATCATTGTAAGTAAACTATAACATATTTATAAACATGGAACCACGACTAATTAAGGCCCTTAAAACGCAGGCTGAAGCAGAAAGGCAAGAGGCTTTACTCACTTTAGAAACTCTTCTAGAATCCCCAGCAGGGATAGGAGAGCACACCTCAGGACATCTTTTAGAGGAAGCTAAAAAAGCAATCCACAAGTTAGGGGAAGCAGAAGATCAACTTGAAACTATAGAAAGACACTTTGGATATAAATAAAATATTTGGAGCATTTGATTCCTCTTCTAATGGGGGATGGGTCCCTAAGGGATATGACTATACAGATTCTAGGTCTTTACCTGTTATAGATGAGAATCACCCTAAATATTTTATTAATATGTTTTGGAAACTTATTATTAACCACCTTTCATACAGTAAACAATTAATTAATTTTTTTGGGGAATCTGATTCTTCTATTTCAACTGTTGAGATTGAATATGCTGGGGAGAAGATGTTATATGCAAGAGCATATGGTTATATAGCAAGAATTGATATAAATGATGAATATCACCAAAAAATTTTAGGGGAAGAAAAGAAAGAAAAATTAGTAAAGGCCTACATTTTGTCAATTGATTTTTATGAAAAAGAAGAAGCATATGAAAAATGCGCTTTTCTTAAAAAACAACTTGATTTTGTAAATTCTTTACCGTAACTTCAGTTTTAAATACTAAAAAAAATGCAGTACAGAGACCATATCCAGAACAAACTCGAAGCTAGCCAGGCTAGCCTAAAAAAATTAAAATTTTGGGTTAATAGAGGAACAGGAGATGTTTACGAAATGTCTAAAGCTATAGAGGAATGTCATGACCTTCTTGAAGACGTTAAGTCTATAGTAGAACGTGAACCTATGACCCCTAACGAACAAAATAAGTACTAATGCTTACAGCCGAACAAATTCAAACCAATTGGGAAGAGTTCTGCAACAATATTAAGTTGTGGATTACGGGGGATCGACAAAAAGAACTCCTCAAATTTTATAAAAAATACGAAGACCGCATTATGATGATGCCGGCTTCCCATAAAAAAGAATACCATAACGCTTTCCCGGGTGGTTATGTTGACCATGTTAATAGAGTTGTAAAATGTGCCCTTAATATTAATGATGTTTGGGTAGATATGGGTGTAGATAACACAACTTATACTCTTGAAGAACTCGTATTTTCTGCTATCAACCATGATCTTGGAAAAATGGGAGATGAAGAACATGAATCTTACATCCCTCAGACCGATAAATGGAGAAAAGAGAAGTTAGGAGAGGATTACATGTTTAACAAAGCCCTCCCATTCTCTTCAGTTCCAGATCGTGGTTTGTTTTTACTTCAATCTCATGGCATCCAGTACAATTTTAATGAAATGGTTGCTATCCAAACCCATGATGGTTTATATGATGAGGCTAATAAAAAATATTTATTTGCTTACCAACCAGAACAAAAACCACGAACTTCATTACCACTTATTCTCCACCAAGCAGATTTAATGGCTGCTCGTATTGAATTTGAACATGAATGGTTACCCAAACTCAAAAATCCCGTGACTACCCAGGAAAAGAATTTTATATTACAGAAGGAAGTAAAAAAATCAACAAAAGATAAAGCACTTTCTCAACTTAAAAATGAGAATTTAAAGAATATTTTCGATAAATTATAAAAATGGAAATAGTAATTATTAGTGTTTTATCGGTTTTGGTTGTAGCCTTCGGGTTTACAACCTTTAACCTTCTTCGTAAGAATGAAAAGCAAGAAGACATACTCACCGGGTATATATCTTATTTAGACCAATTAAGTAGGATAATAGAAATCTCAGATGAGAAACTTAAAAAAATAGATCAACGTGAAATCTTCAAAAGTGATGATGAAATAGGATTCATGTATGAGCAAATTAAGGATCTCCAGAGAATTCTATCCCAATTTAGGATAGATAAACTATGAGCGAAATAAAGAAAAAAAGAAAAAAGAAAACAAAAAATCAATATTTTACTCAAGCAACAGAGGATGCTATAGTAAGGTATAATAGTTCAATTGACCCGGAAGAGCGTAGTAGGATCTATCGAGATAGCATCCACTACGCTTTTTTTAAGCTAACAGAGAATATAATTCATACTTTTAAATTTTATTATACCGAAGTAGATAATATTGAACATCTCCAACATGAAGTAATAACATTTTTACTAAGTAAAATTCATTTATTTGATCAATCTAAAGGGGCAAAAGCATTTTCATATTTTGGGACAATTGCCAAACGGTATTTGATTATACAAAATACTAAAAACTATAAAAAAAGGGTAGATAAAGCCCCCGTTGAGGAACTTTATCATAATGACAAATATTCTTATGACATAGATTATAACCCTCTTGAGAAAGACCACTTATCAGATTTTATTGATGAATATGTAGAATATTGTAGTGATAATATATTTGAGCTTTTCCCTAAACAAAAAGATGCTCAAGTAGCAGATGCTATTTTAGAATTATTTAGAAAAAGAGAAATAATGGATATTTTTAATAAGAAGGCATTATATCTCTTGATAAGAGAAATGGTAGAAGTCAAAACTCCCCATATTACTAGAATAGCTAATAAGTTAGGGGATATATTCAAAAAGCATTTTCTATTTTATCAAGAAAATGGGTATACAAAATTTGAATAATATTTATATTTATTATCATGGGACAATTAGAAAAAAATGTATTTGGTAATAAAAAATTTTCTGACCTTCTTGAGGAGATATACAATAATCAGAAGAAGAAAGAAGAACAGATTTCTACTCTTATTGCAGAACTAAAACCCCTCATTCAGGATATTGGGGATGCTACTTTAGTAGTACCCTTACTTAAAGAGTACCTTGAAATATCAGTTAAAAATGATGAACAGCTTATTAAAATGGCTAACATTGTCCAAAAAGCAGTTCAAAATGAGGGGGATGATGATAGTTTTGGTATGACTGATGCTGAAAAGGAACAGTTATTGGGAGAAATAAAAAAATTTGGTAAAGATAAAAAGTAATGCCTATATTTGGTCCTGCCGGTCTAAATCCTACTCCTAATTTTAGTGGAAATACTTCTAATAAAACGGAAGTTATAAGTGTTAGAGTAAGAGATATAGTATTAAGTCCCAATCACCCTAAATTTGAAGAAGTTGGAGGTTGGAGTGGATTGGGGACCATTTTTTTCTCATCTGTTTCCACTCCTGGTTTGAAGAGTATAGGTTCTTCACAAGGAAGTGCTAGGCCTTATTTCTCTAATTCTAAATTTTATCCCCTTAGAAATGAGATTGTTACCATCATTAAGGCAACTGATTATATTGCTAGTCAAAATAGTAAAAATAGAGAAGCTCAAATATTTTATTATTTCCCTCCCGTATGTGGATGGGGTGGAGTTAACCATAACGCTCTTCCTGACCCTATTCAGGGAGGTAATGTAACAACTAGCCCTAGAAAGAATTACACTCAGGTTGAAGAGGGTGCAACTAATAAAGAACATGTAACAACTTCTAAAATATACTTAGGTGAAACATTTAAAGAAAATCCTAAGGTAAAAGCTTTATACCCTTATGAGGGTGACTATATTTTAGAGGGTAGATGGGGTAATAGTATAAGATTTGGAAGTACTGTAAAATCTTTAGAAGTACCTAATAATTGGTCTAGTGAAGGGGATGAGGGTGACCCCATTATTATTTTAAAAAATGGTAATTTACCATTTCCTTCCACAGATCCCTCTTATATCCCTACCGTTGAAGATATTAGTAATGATCTTTCATCTATATACCTTACAAGTACTCAAAAAGTTCAATTTTTCCCATCTAGTTTTAAAACTGATTCTTTTGGGGAAAATGATACCCCCCCAACCTCACCTTCCGAGTATCAAGGGAATCAAATCCTCCTCACATCAGGACGCTTGGTATTAAATGCTCAATCAGATGGTGTTTTAATTAGCTCTCCTAGTGTTATACACTTGAGTGCGGGTAATGCCATACATTTAGATAGCAGTGATAAAATAGTCCTCTCTTCAGGAGAGGTGTATTTAATTGGGAGAGATGCTGAGGAAAGGGCGGTGTTAGGAGATCAATTAATCCTTAATCTAAAGTTGCTTTTGGAGGTATTAGAAGGAGTAGGAATGGCTTTAACTAGTGCCAATGTAGATGGAGTTGCAGCTGTATCTTTAAATAATATAGGTCCCAATTTAACAGAAGTTGTAAAAGATTTTAAATTAGCTATTGAAGGAGATAACCCCAAAATTTTATCTAAAAACGTAAGGCTTAAATAATGGAGATAAATATAAAAAAATATAAAACCAACTCCATATACGTTTTAAACAATGGGTATTATATTGACCTTATAGTACAAGATAATGGGACAACTGTTATGGTTGTTAAATCCCCTGAGGGGGCAGCTTATTTAGAAAAACCTCTTGAGGATTCTATAGTTTCTAATTCTCAAAATTTACAAGCAGCTTTAAATAGTGAATTAACTACCCTGTCCTCAGAATTAAATGAGGAAGAACTTTCTATATTAGAAATATTACCTAAAAAAGAAATTCCCCCTAGAAAAAGTACTACTTCTTTTAAAATTAAAGGGGTTGTTGTGGATAAAGAGGGAAACAAATTAAACCAGGTTAAAATTCAACCTTTTATAGTTACCCCTCCACCCCCACCCCCCACTTTACCTAATGTTGGGAGTGAATTTGACTCAATTGAGGAATTTGAGGCTAACCAAACAAATTTTGACACTACTACATTTAACTTAGGTGGTGTTATAATAACAGATCCATTATTTACTAATGAGGATGGAATTTTTACTTGGGAATACATAGGGGATGAAAATATAGATTTTAGTAAAACTTACATAGTAGTTACAAAAGAAGAATATTTTCCCAAAGATGTAGGTCCTAATTTAGTTAAAAGTGGAGAAGAATTTTCACCTACACCCCAACCTACTATTAGTAAATTTGAGGGTCCCACTCAAACAATAGATCAGAAACTTATCCGTCAAGAAGATGGTAAATATAGGGCCGAAATAGATTTAAAAGCTTTAGAATTAGGAGAGACTGTAAAAGGGATAGGAATAAGTCAAGATAGAGAAATTGCTAAAAAGAAAGCAAGAAGTGATGCTGAGAAAAAGCTAGCTTTAAAAGCCCCACCATCTTCTAACAGTGACACCCCACCCTCAGAAGAAGAAAAAATTAAGTTTGACATTTATGATGTAGGAAAAGTTATTCTTACTCCTACTAAAATAGATATACAAGAAAAAATAGTAGAAGCACAAGTTGAAATTCAAAAAGCAGAAAATCAAATAATAGAAAAACAAGCAATTTTAGATACCCCTTTTGAATTAAAATTCAGCAGTATTTTTAATATTCTAAAAGAAAGATTAAAAAGGCTTTTAATACCTTATGTACTGAATTTACTTGCAAAGTTTGGCCCTAATATACTAGCTAATATTTTAGGAGGTAAAAAAGATCCTTTAGCAGATAGGATATGCCTCCCTGAAGATCAGTTATTGGGGATTTTAAAGAAAAGAAATAGATTAACCCGCCAACTTAATAACTTATATAAGACTGTAAATACCATTTCTAAGTTATTAAAAGTTACTAGTGCTGTGATTTTTGGGTTAAAACTTGGGATTAAAATAGCCACAGTTTTCTCAACCCCCCTTACTTTTACGGCTCAAGTTAACGAAGGCATAGCATTCTTAAAAAGAGCATTAACTAGGGCAGATCCTATAGTTTCTTCTTTAACGGTAACTGCCGCTACTATAGGATTTTTGTTAGGTTATGTGTTAGAGCTATTAAGTAAGTTAGATACCTTAATACAAGATTGTGCTGAGCAAGTAGATCCTGAGACGGGGGAATTTGTATTATCTTTTGATAAAATAGATATTGAGGTGAATAGCTTCAAAGACCCAGGCTCTCCAGAAGAACAAGATATAATTGATCCTCTAACAGGAAAACCTTTTCCTTACAAAGGGTTTACATTTGAAATAAAAAACGATATTTCTCAAAACTTTCAATATCCTAAACGATATGCTATTGCTCGAAACGTTCAAGGAATACAAGTTCTAAGAAGTGAATCATCATTTGCCTCTAACCCTTCAGTTTTAATTGAGGAGTTAAAATTTGTAATAGACAAAGATAATTTAAGGGCAGATTAATTAAATATTTATAAATAATGAAACAAAACGCATTTAAAAAGTTAATTAAAGAAGCAGTAAGGGAAGCAATGCAGGAAGAATTAAAAGAAATTCTTGTAGAAGCTATTAAATCCCCTAAACAAACTATTGTGGAAACTCCCCCACCCCCTTCTATTAATGAAGGAGCCGTTATGAGTTCTCGTGATAAAAGAGCAGAATATCAAAATATTATGGGGGATATAAAATCATCTTTCAACACGAGTCATGTAGAAAAACCTCTTCAATTAAAAGGATCTATGGATACTGTGTCTGAGGGGGCAAGCCTCCCAGAGGGAAGTGTTTCTATAGACCAAATAGCGGGTTTAATGAATAGGAAATAATGGCTTATGTAATATCTAGTAAATTCCCAGTAGATACATTGCTTGACGTAGCAGTGGGAGTGTCTATTCCTTTTTCGGGGGTTGCGGTATTTAATCAAACTTACTTAACTAAAGACCAAATTAAGTCTAATTTAATTAACTTTTTTTTAACAAATAAAGGAGAAAGATATCTTAATCCTAATTTTGGAGGAGATTTAAGAAAACTTTTATTTGAAGCCATTGATTCTAATAATTTAGACTCTATGGAAGACATGATAAAATCACAACTTACAACTTTATTTCCTAGTATTACTATTAAAAATTTAGAAATTGTAGCATATCCTAATAGTAATATGGTAAATATATTACTTAGTTACCAAGTATTAAATCAATCCCCCGATGATCTCCAAGTAAACTTTAGCACAGATGCCTTATAATACTACAACATCCACCCAATCCAACCGAAATACCAGAACAGAAAGAACTATAAGGTATATTGATAAGGATTTTACTACTTTTAAAGATTCTCTTATAGAATTTTCTAAGACATATTTCCCAAATACCTATACTGATTTTACACCTTCCTCCCCAGGGATGATGTTTATGGAAATGGCTTCTTACGTAGGGGATGTTTTATCTTTCTATCAAGATAACCAAATCCAAGAAACTTTCACTCAATTTGCCCGGCAAAATCCCAATTTATATCAATTAGCATATATGATGGGTTATAAACCAAAAGTAACAAGTGCTGCGGTAGCGGATTTAGACATATTTCAAGTAGTAGATGCTAATGGAGGGGGGACGCCCAATTATAGTCAAGCTGTTAGTATTCCAAGTAATACTAATGTTGAATCATCTAATTCAAAGGGGGGTACTTTTATTATACAAGACTTTTGTGATTTTTCGGTATCTAGCTCAACAGACCCCACTCAAGTAAGTGTATTTAGTGTAAGTGGGAATACCCCAACTAAATTTTTATTAAAGAAAACTAGGAGGGCAATGTCTGCCGCCACCTCTGAGATTACTTTTAATTTTGGGTCATATGAAAAATTCCCCACAGTAATACTTAATAATAGTAATATTATAAGTATAACAGATTGTGTTGATTCTAATGGTAATAATTGGTATGAAGTTCCCTATTTAGGACAAGAAACTATAGAAAAGTCTAATATAAACCCAACAGGAGGTACCGATACTCCTTACATATTGTCTTTGCTAAGAACCCCCAGAAGGTTTGTTACAAGATTTATATCTCCCACGCAATTACAAATTCAATTTGGGGCAGGAGGATCTACACCTTTAAGTGATAATGACATAGTTCCTAACCCTTCAAATATTGGGGAAGGAGGGGGCAACCTTCAAGTTAGTACTGCGTTTGCTCCTTCTAATTTTGTTTTTACAAATACTTATGGTACTGCCCCTACTAATACTAGTTTGACCTTTACATATTTAACTGGGGGAGGGATAGGGTCAAATGCCCCTGCTAATTCTATAACCCAAATAGATACCTCAGGAATAACGGGTTCCCCCTCAGCCATAGCTACGGTTAGATGTAATAACCCTGAAGCTGCTTCTGGAGGGGGGAGTGGAGACAGTGCAGATGAGATTAGAGAAAACTCTTTAAGAATGTTTGGAGCTCAGCATAGAAGTGTTACTCAAGATGATTATACAGTCAGGGCACTTAGTATGCCAGGCATATATGGGGATGTTGCTAAAATATATGTTGAACCCGAGAAAATTGAAAATTTAAATCCCCATGCTAGGCCTGCCGTTTTAGACATGTATGTCTTGGGATATGATAGTAACAAACATTTAACTACTACTTCTCAAACTTTTAAAACAAATTTATCTACTTATTTATCTCAATATAGAATGGTAAATGATACTATTTCTATAAAAAATGGGTTTGTAGTAAACATTGCTGTGGATTTTTCAATAGTATTAAGACCTAACTACTCAGGCAACCAAGTTTTAAATAAATGTATAACAGCATTAAAAGACTATTTTCAAATAGACAAATGGCAAATTAACCAACCTATATTTTTAACTGATATACAAGTTTTATTAGATAAAATTGAAGGAGTCCAAACAGTAAAATCAGTAGAAATATCAAATAAATCGGGAGAGGCAGCAGGTTATTCTAAATATTTTTACGATACTAAAGGTGCTACCCAAAACAATACAGTATTCCCTTCTCAAGACCCTTCTATTTTCGAAGTTAAATACCCCAACTCAGATATTAGAGGATCTGTAACAAACTTTTAATAATGGCAATATATAAAATTTTTCCTGAAAAGGATGCAACATTATACTCAGCATACCCTACACAAAATACAGGGTTAGATGAAATTTTAGAAGTATCTACTACTTACCTCCCGGGTGAACCTCAAGTAAGTAGATTCCTTATTAAATTTTCTACAGAAGAAATATTAGACATAATTGATACTAAAATAATAGGCTCAGTAACAGACGATACAGGATCCTTATTAACATCAAGTGCAGAATTTGAAGCTAATTTAAAATGTTATATAGCAGAAATAAATGGACTTAGTACCGATACTCAACTCCATTTTTACCCCATATTAGGGTCTTGGAGTATGGGAACTGGGAAGTATTTAGACTCTCCAAAAACTGAGGATGGGTGTTCTTGGAATTACAAAGCAGCATCAGGATCTTCACCTTGGACCAATCCTGGGGGGGATTGGTATAGCGGAGTTATAGGAGGGCTTTCTGTGGAAGCTTCTCAATCATTAGAATATAGTGGTGATAAAGATATTAATGTAAATGTTACTAATGCTATAAGGTTATTTTCTAGTGGAACCATTGACAACGAAGGGTTTATTATTAAACAAGACTCTACTTCGGAGTTTCAACCATCGAAAGATAAAGTAACTACTATAAAATATTTTTCAATAGATACCCATACTATATACCCTCCCCAACTTGAATTAAAATGGAGAAACTATACATTTAATACAGGATCTTCTACTAATACTATTATTGATACTTCTAAATTAGTAGCTACCTTAGCAAATAATAAAGAAGAATATTTAAAAGGAAGTGTTCATAAATTTTATATAAATTGTAGACCTCAATATCCTAAGAGGGTATTTAAAACTTCTTCTCTTTATAATGAAAATTATTATTTACCTACCTCATCATATTATGCTATCAAAGATTTACATACTAACGAGTATATAATCGATTTTGATGTAAATTACACCCAAATTAGTGCAGATGAAGAGGGCAGTTATTTTAAACTTTATATGAACGGATTAGAACCTGAAAGGTATTATAAAATCTTAGTAAAAACCCATATAGATGGTAATACTTTAATTTTAGATGATAACTATTACTTTAAAATAATAAACGGATGAGTCAAAAAGTAAACTTAGGAAGACAGGGGTTCCTATCCCCAGTATATAAAAATGCTATTGATACTTCTTTTACTCAATTAATTCCCCCTCCTCCTCCAATTGAAGAAGAAGTTACGGTAGAGCAATTCTTCGAATTCTACACTCAGTTATTCTACGAAATCCCCGCAGAGGGATCTATAAATTCACATCAAGTTTTAATTGATAAAAGTAAAGAGTATATAGGATTTACTGAGGAACATGATAAGGATATTCAAATTCTTTTAGATGAGATCACTCAATTAAGGGAAGAATTATTAGCTACTCAAAAAGAACTAACAGATACTCAATCCAACAATGCTATTAATACTGATCCTAATGCTTTATTAGAAGGTACTCAAATAACTGGGGGTGATGTAAATTCTAATTTAGCATCCCCTACTTCTACTGCAGTAGTAGGAGGTAATACAGTTAGTAGGCGTTATTAATTAATATTTATATAAAATGGCTATAGTTAATTTAATAGATCCCACTACATTTGAACCCCAACAATATTCTCTTGGGGATGAGAACTCAATTCCACGGTTTCCTGTAAGTTCTACTTTTAGTACTAATTCAGGAAAAGTAGAAGCTATAGTATATGACCTTAATGGTAATTTATTAAATTATAATAGTGACTCCTCATTTTCCATTATAGAAAATGGAGGTAATGGGAATATTGATTTAGGAGATGCCCTAAATATATATCCTCAAAAAGAAGTTGAAGAATTAGGATATAGTATAGGAAGTTATAATGTTGTTTACAACATATTAAATAATGAACTCTCATCCTCTATATTCCAGAACTTTAGAATTAAGGAAATATCTGCTAATAGGCAAGAAGTAAGATTAACATCAGGGTTTTTAGAAAAAGAACAACTAAAACAAGCTGTTGAATCTTTCTCTCCCGATCAATCCACTACAGGGTATTATCCTGATTTTTACTTAAACTTTGGGAATGGTAATCTGGTTATAGCCAACAACATATTATTTGATGGTACTAATAATCAGTATTCGGTTTTAGTAAAATTATATAAACCCCTTCCTTCTTTTGTACAAATAGGGGGAAACTTAAACCCTTGGATATGTACTCTTCAAAGAGAAACTGTTGCATATAGCGTAACATTTGAACAAGAAATAATTCCTATTAAAACCACAGTAGATTTAAGGGGTCCTAATTTTTCTCTTGATTTAAATAACCAAGTCCATACTTCAATAAAGCCTACTAGTTTTAATGATTTAAATACTTTAAGTAATTTAGAATCTTCATCTTATGAAGAATTACAATATATTTTAAACCAAAAAGGAATAGAAGTTAATATAGATTACACAAGCTTAAATAATTTTGTACACTTTTCTTCCGCAGAGATGCGTGTAAGAAATTTTTACGATAAAATGGTTTTACTTGAAGATTATAGACTTGAGTTAAATGACTCTCATAGTATAGATAACCCTGCAGTATCATCTAGCGCATATATTATTCAAAGTAAAATTGATTCTCTTGTTAAAAATTTTGATGGGTTTGAATATTGGATGTATTCCAACTCTAGCTCTGCTTCATATCCTCCTGTAGGGTTTCCTACTCCTTGGCCTAAAGCAGCAAATGCTACTCCTCCTTATAGTAAATTTAATTTTAGACCTTCTGTAAACACAGCCGCATTAAATTTATGGTATGAAAATGCTTTATTTACTGCCTCTTTATATGATACACAAAATAAAGATAACTTAAATAAAGCAATACCTGATTATTTATTAGAGGATGAAGCTAATGAACCCTACTTTAGATTTATAGGGATGGTGGGACAACATTTTGACACTTTATTTACTTACATTCAAGATATAACTAATAGATATGATGCCGATAATAGGTTAGATTTTGGAGTCTCTAAAGATTTAGTAGGAGAAGCTATTAAATCTATGGGTATAAATCTTTACACAGGCAATTTTAACTCTACGGATTTGTATTCTTCTTTTATGGGAGTAGGAGGAAATGATAGTAATATCCTTCCTTTAGAAGATGGTCAATCTCTGGGTCAGATTACAAATTATGTAACTGCATCAAGTATGACCATACCT
>Ga0206131_10002752_pt1 | contig 20900 bp, 29 predicted proteins | sample Helgoland_Spring_FD_148636 | JGI IMG/M metagenome (GOLD analysis project Ga0206131, IMG submission 148636) | Pelagic subsurface seawater microbial communities from Kabeltonne, Helgoland, North Sea - Helgoland_Spring_Bloom_20160517_1 | ecosystem: Environmental > Aquatic > Marine > Epipelagic ...
TCTCTATTTTTGTTTTTCTTTAAAGCAATTACCACAGCGAGGTTTTTGTGAGTGCGTCCAGCGAACTGTTTCCGAGCGTGGTAATTGCTTTTAGTCATTAGATGGTCGAAACAACCATCTTCTTTCTACACTTATAATATAACATACTCTCAGGATCTTGCCAATTTTAATGATATAAACCACTAACCCCCCTAGGGGGGTTTTTTGTTTGAAAATAAAAGGGGAGTTGATTAGAAACCCCTTTTATCTTATATGTCTAGGCTTATTGAGAAATCTCATTATAGGCTTTTGCTTTCAAAAAGTCAATTCTTTGAAAGAAATAACGCCTATCATTTCCGTCAAACTTTGGCACGATTGGCATTAAGTGAGGCACATCATCTAGTGTCATATTGTACGCAAAGAAGTTTCTTTTATTATGACCTTGAAGATACTCTATAGTAGAATATATTATCATTTTAGTCATAAATAATTTTAACTCTAAAGATTTAAGAGATAGCTCTGTAGGATTAAAAGACTCTCCTTTCTTCTTGATAGTTTCAATCAGATGATTTAAGTTTTCCGATGTAAGCATTGCTCTCCTGCAAGCATTTCTTTTCATACCAACAGATAAATTGGATGTTACAAAATTGACAGTTTTTTCATCTATCAAGCCATACTTTATAATAGCACCAATATAAAAATATCTGTTCTCCATATAACTAGGGGATCTCCCAATCTCACTGGCTTTTCTATATAGAGTATCTCTATCAAACATAAGAGCTACTCCTGCAAATCCACCATTAGAAAGTAACTTGTAGTCGTAATCTTTATTTCTCATTAAAAGCATTACGTTTTTAAAGTCATTCATTTCTATAGAACTATTTTTATAAAATGAGGACTTCTCTATTATCAGTGCTGTCTTTATCTCAGCCTCTCTCATTTTATAAAAATAAAGACTGCTTGATCTTTCATCAATGTTCCGACATACGTGATAGCAAAAACTAACTACAATCCTAGAAAGAAAGCCTTTAACCCTATTTAAATCTTTTGACCATAATTTGCTACGAGATTTATAATTATAGTATTCGTTAAATAGAAACTCAATAAAAGGGTCATTAAAATCTTCAACATAGTCACTTCTAAGCAACACCTCCCACTTAGTTTCTTTTAGAATCTCACTCTTTGCATTTATCATATTGCCTACCCTTGTTTTAATTGTTTAATTATTATAACCCGTTTGCTAGCAAAGCGCAATAGTTATTTTGACAGCAAAATCCCAACCCCCCTAGGGGGGTTTGGATGCACCCTTAACAAGCACTCTTGCGAGTGCTTATAAGTTTTTTGCTCTTTTCGTTAAATCTTAATTCTTTAAATTCCAGCTAGCTTTAGATCTTAACTTTTATTTTTAAAGAATGAATCTCATCCGATATTGAAGATAATCAAACTTGTTTGTTTATCTTATTCATTTACGCTAAACGGTACGCTCAACCTTCTGATGTTAATAATATAACACGACTGCAAAAGATTGCAATATAGTATTCTATAAACCCCAACCCCCCTAGGGGGGTTTCTTTTATAAAGCGTAAAAGGTAGGATTGCGCTTGCGCACCTACCTATTACAACTCTATAAAGCCCCTTTTATTACCATTTGCTCTACTCCATTCATACCTTCTAAGTATTGTTTTTCATACTCTGTAAGGGTTTCGAACTGATGCTTCATAGCCCTTATTCTTCTTCTTGTGTTTTTAGGAATAGAAACCTTTTCATTAACAACAAGCCCTGTTACAATCTGTCTTTTGTGCCTACCTAGAACCACAGTCTTTTCTTTATTTACCACCAAGTTATGCGTGCGTATGATTGAGTATATATTATCTATAACATCTCTACTGACATTATCTCCAGAAAACGTCATATCGTCTGCATACCTAGAGTATGAAAGGTTTAGAGTTTTGGCATATTCTTCCATATCCTTATCCATACCCCTACACATAAGATTTGATATAACAGGAGAACAGGGACTGCCTTGTGGCAATACATCATTAAAGACGACAAGATCAACATACTGAAGTGGTATCTCTAACTCTTTAAACAAATCTTCAACCCTATCTCTTTGAATGGATGGGAAGAAGTCTTTAAGATCAATATTCAAAACATACTTTTTCTGAATATGATTTATTGCATTTGAAACTATTGATCTTTTCTCTACAAAACCGTGAGCAGAGTCTGATAATGGGAAACTATTTAAGTGTATCATAATCTCTCTCTGACAAGATTTAAGATAACTGTTTGGTGCTGTAATAGTTCTAGTCTTTCCGCTTTTCTTTCTTATCTTATGTGTTGTGTATGTTATGCTTGGCATATTAACTTTGAATGAAAACATTTTATAAACTCCTTTTGTTTAGACTTTATCTTCATATACATAGTAACCTGTTTTAATACTATTGTCAATATACTATCAAAGAATACAAAACCCCCCTAGGGGGGTTTTTATATTAAGATATAAAAAGGGTAGAGTGACCTACCCTTTAAGGCTTAACTAAAAAAACTACTTTTTCTTCTGAGATTCTATCTTTTTAAATATAGAATCATTATCTGCCTTTTTGTTTCCTATAAAAGACAGCAGTATATCTTCTGGCACATATTGCGCTCCGTATGTAAATACATTGCACACAGAACGGTAGTTGGTATCTAGGAATTGATTTAGCATCAAGTCAAAGTTACTCTTTGAATATCTACCTCTCCATCTGAATAAAAATTCTAATGCCTGATAAGATGCGTTCTCAGAAGAGTCTGATCTAATTCTTCTGGCAATCTTAGAGTTACACTTTCCAGATGTAATAATCTTTTCATAAAACATAAGCCTTTCGTAAGAAGATCTGGTCTTAATATTTACTGCCCACTTCTTTATATTTTCTTCTTCAATTTTAAGAAATAAGTTTGGGTTTATTATGGGTATTATTTCCTCTATTGATTCTACTATGCTGAGCATAAACCCCTCAATCTTGCGTTCAAATACTGGATGATCTTTAAAATCTTTCATTGAGTCTTTACAAAAGTTTGCTATTTTTAAAAGAAGTTCAGATGTTTCTTCGTCTTCATAAAAAGTAATCAAAGACTTTAGAAAATAAGAAGTCCTGTCAGACTTTCTCTCTAAGGTCTCCGCATAACCTATGTGTTTATCAATACAGAATTCTGCTTGATCTTTTAAGAAAATACTTTGTGACTTTTTAATTGCCTCAAAAGCCTCTAAAAAGTAAGGCATGCTGTCTGACTTATAAGATTCCATAAGATCAAGAGAAACTTTCTCTAACCTGCCTCTATCTTCTTTACTTAGAGTTTCGCAGTGTTTCATGATAAATACTAAGTATCTTTTAAAGGTAATCTTTTCTTCAATAGAAAGCGACTTAATATAATTAACAATAAAGCATTGATCTTTTATATAGTCTAAAAAACAGAATAAAAATAATCCTTGTGATGCGCTTATAGTGTTTTGAAAATGAGATCTGAAGCGAGCATCTAAGACTATATTTCTCAAAAGACTATATCTCTCCTCACCCATAGATAAGTATTTTCTGGTATCTTCAGAGTCTTCATATAAAGTGCTTGGGATCTCAAAAGAAATAATTCCATTCTTATGAAATGACTCTTTGAACTTTTTTAAAACTATATAGTTCATCTTCTCTCTAAAACTCCTCTGAATACCTCTAAATATAAGATCATCCTTATCCATAAAGTAAATCATAGCAACCCCTTCATCTTGGTTATTATGATTAGGTTTAAAATATTTAGCAACCTTAGAATCTCTATATCTACTTTCCAAACTCAGTTCCAATTTCTCCCAAAACCTGTAATTAGACCTCGTACCTAAATCATATATAACAAGTTCTGAGATCAGACAAATGTCAATCCCTTTCACGCAGTTAAAATCTTTTATATCCATAACAAAACTCCTTTTTTATTGCTAGTATAAATAATGTATCATAATTCTGTAATTCTGTCAATACAAAAATAGACATTATTCTAACCCCCCTAGGGGGGTTTCTCTTTTTAAAAAAAGAAAGAGTCAGCAAAAGGAGTATTGCCGACTCTTTCAAACCATATGCGTCTATTTATGAGAGATAAATCTCGGTTAATCTTTCTGCAAACTCTGGGTTTGACTTCCAAGAGATAGCAAGTTTCTTTGTCTTAACACCACTTATAATGCCTACCCAAGCATCTGATGCAACATCATTTGGTAACATCATAAAGAAGTTAAAAAGATTTTCTTTCTGCTTATCTCCAAACTTATTTGCTCTGCGAGTATTACATTCATCAACAACAGACTTGGCAAGTAAAGAAATTATCTCAATGTCCGAACAAGAAGCCTCTACATCTGCTTTGTTGTCTTCTAAGTTGTCAATAACATCTTTTGCCTCAAGAATGTTAAACTCAGAAGATACATACTTTTGAAACATAATAGCAACAGTTCTTCCTAACCAGCCTTTTGCAGTAAGAACAAGCATTTCATCATTATTACCATTGATCAAGTTAAGACTTTTAATAAACTCATCAAAAGCAATCCAAGAACGTCTGGAAGGATATACTTCTCCACTTTCTAAGTTATTCATAGGTGGATCTAAAAGTTCTTTGTTTCTGGATACAAACTGAAGTATCGCCTTATGAACACCATTGTTACTAGCCCAAGAGATCCAGTCACTGACTGATGGTTCAAAGTCAATATGGAAGAAACGATCTTGTAATGCTGGATCTAAATCTACTACATCGTAATCATCTTCACTATTAACTGCTGATACGATGATCCACTTATCTGGCAAATCATTACCGTCTAAGCGTCTGTCCAAGCATATCTCAAATACTGCCTGTAATACTTCTTTACTTGCTCTGTTTAATTCATCAAAGAATAAAATACCAGAACTGCCCTCTTCTGTGGGATACCATTCAGGCTTTGCAAACTTTACAGAGTGGTTACCTTGATCATCAGTATCTCTATAAGGTAATCCTTTAATATCTCCAACTTCACACTGTGAAAGTCTAACGTCTTTAAAGTCAATGCCTAACTCTTCTGCGCACTGCTTTACAATAGATGACTTGCCTACACCATGCTTTGCATGTAGCATAATAGATCGCTTTGGAAATGATTTAATGATTGTCTTTGTTTGGTTAATGTCCATTTCTATATGTCCTTTTGAAAATGGTTTTATTGTTTAAAATGTAACAGCCAGAAATGGCTTGGCTACACTATCAATATAATGCTTTTCAGAACATATGTCAATCATTTTGGTCAATTTTTTATTTTTAAATAAAAACCCCCCTAGGGGGGTTTCCTTAAAAAAGGTATAAAAAAATGAGAGAAGTTGTAAGACCTCTCTCAAATTTAAACAAAGGGCTGCAACCCTACTTAAAGAATATATTTACAGACTTTTCCGATACTTCAATTCGCTCTATGCTTTGACTACCAATCTTGTCTACAAGAGTACTTGATATGTTCATATCTGAGTCAGCAAATGGAAGTTTTAGCTGAACGTCTTCGCTTTGCTTTACATTATCAGATTGTTTCTTGTTAATGTTCTTAATAATAACATTAAGATTATTATTATTAGGGTGACTGTCAATGGTTTTTTGACTTGAGAACCCAAAATCTTTTAGGTTTTCATAAAAGTATTGAGAATAGTCTTTACAAGTTTTCTGCTCTCCAGTTATAAAACGTACAACTTCTTCCATTTCTTTTTTTAGAAGATATCTCCTCGAAGGCGATCCATCTTCCATTCCGATTACCGATCTTATAGATTTTATCTTTTGATCTACGCTTCTCTTACCCATACGTGCTCCTGTGTGCTGTTTGTATTATCTAGGTATATATAGTATAGCCGTTCAGGTCTGTCATGTCAATAGAAAGATGTCGTTTTAATGTAGTTTTATTACAAGACCCCCCTAGGGGGGTTTCTGTTTTTAAAACCAAAAGAGAGTCTGTTGCAAACTCCCTTTTGAAAGGCAAATCTAGAGATCAGTACAGAGGAAAATCAGACTCTTCTTCTGAAAAATCTTCATTGTCATCATCATCATCGTCATCACCTCTTATCTTATCCGATAGCAGGATTTCTAATTTGCTCTTTAAAGAGTCTAAAGGCGAAATATATCTATCATACCACTCTGGAGGATATAGCATCGGATCACCATTGCTATATTCATCATTCATATCCTTCTGTGTCTTAGAGACTATCCTTATGGCCATTAAGATTTCAGAATAAGATATTCTTTTATCTTTATTTGCATCAAAAATATCTTCTATATCATATACATCTGAGTTTTCATTTATCAAGTTTTCCATATTATTTCCTTTTGTTGATTAGGTGTTGTACCTGTATAAATATATCACGCAGGCTCGACGTGTCAAGTCTTTTTGCAAATAAACCCCAACCCCCCTAGGGGGGTTTTTCTTTCTTATAAAAAGAAAGAGCGAGAGGAAACTCCAATCGCCCTTATATCTCTGCACTTATAAATCCTTTACTTAAAGAAGATTGTTACCTTTTCTTCTTCAATAGATATAGATTTTAGATTTTCAGAGTCTGACCCAATAACCTGCTTGACGATGGAACTCCACTTCTTAAGAGCCTTTGAGTCAAAAGCATCGGTAGGTAACTTAGAGGGCTTAAGGTTACTTGCCAAAATCTTATCATTAAATTTTGAGATAATTATATTAAGATTCTCACGACTTGGCTGATGGCTAGAAGTAGTGTTCTTATTCCACCCATCAACTCTTTTGTGAAAGAGCAATCGAGTAGATTTATCATTTTCTTCGCTATTGCCAATCATACTTACAATCTTTCTTATCTCGTGCGCTCGGAACGACTGATTATCTTCATCTGATCCTATCAACGCTCTTATGCTGCTAAACAAGCCTTTTCTTGATTTTTTCATTTCTTACTTACCTTTTTATAGTTTATAATAATAATGACGAATATCATTATCAATACTAATGTATCCTGTTCGTTATCACTTGTCAATAAAATAAGGTGAAAAATATATTTAAAATCCTAACCCCCCTAGGGGGGTTTGCATTCCTCATCTCTATGCTCACAAACAAAAACATTAAGATATGCTTAATATTTTTACTATGACGCATCTATATTTGATAATTATTTACACGAACATTAACTATTAGGCAATGTTTCTGCAAGCAAGGCAGGATAATCCTTAACTTATAAAAACTATAAATCACAGACACAGGAATGGTTTCCGTCTGCAAAGTGCATATGCTTTTTGTTGCAAACATTACATTCGTACATTTCTAACGTACTGCCAAGCGAAGAAAGTCTTTCTACAGAGTCTCTTATCTCTTCAATGATCTTATCTATATCTTCTTCTTCAAATAGAATCTCTTCATCTACTGGTGGCTGATGACAAAACTTATTGTCTAATAGTAAAGTAACACTCGGAGACAAGCCCAGAGTTGCTTTTTTTGTTCCCATATTATTATAAATCTGATCAGTCTCAGTTTCGAATACCTTATTCTCATTGTACTTATTGATAATAAATTCTAACTTTGAACCTACACCTTCTATTTCCTTTTCAAAAAGATATGTTGAATAGCCATGCCGTTTATCCGAGAACATCAGTTCTTTTAACAGATTTTCTATCATTGTTATTAAAATAATATGATGACCTAAGTTCTCTTCTTTGAAAATTATCATTCAAATCCCCCTTATTGCTGTTTCGAGTCTATGCTTCAGAATCAACATAACCCGTACAGACAAAGTTGTCAAGGAGTAGATACTAAAGAACCCCCCTAGGGGGGTTAGCAATAGCAAAACTCAACTAGAATAACTTCTCATTCTTCATCTTCCCAGATAATTTTTGTAGAATAAATCTCAGCCAAATCTTGATCCCATTCGATAAAGGATTTGGTTGGATGATGCATACCCCATTGCTTTGAACAACAAGAGCAACCCACCTTTATAGAATAGTCCGAGAGTTCTTTAATTTTATAGTACATATGAAAGCCTAACAGGCATACTAGCTTGCTCCACAGTCTTCTCATTTTAACACATCACATATTACGCTTGAAAAAGTGCTACTATAGTCTAATCCATTTTTAAAATCTACAGTTTTCGCACTTTTAAATAATTCGCCAACCGTTATTGCCTGATTATTATCACCGATAAGATCTACATCTTTGAGATAAGCAACTAACTCTTTGTCGAAACCAAACTGAACTACCAAGCCTCTTGAGTCTCCTCCGTAAAATCTAAATGCGATACGATTTGACTCATCGTTCACAGCTCTCTTTTCTTTTAAATAAAACTCTGTACTCATACTAAACTCTTAGGCTTGATGACTAGTTAATCTGTATATGTCTGCTTAAAAAACCACGAACTAGACATAAAGGATTAAAAAAGTCTAGTTCTTGGAAAACATTATTATATTTTTTTAAATTAACTCTAGAATAAAAAATGGAGAATAGCGGATTTGAACCGCTGACCCCCTGCGTGCAAAGCAGATGCTCTCCCAACTGAGCTAATTCCCCGTATATAATTCAAAATAATTAGTATTTCAAGTATATTAGAAATTAATCATATCAACCTTACAATAGTAATATAACCCGAAGCGCAACTAAAGTCAAACATTTGGCACTACTTTTATTTAAACCCCCTCAGGGGGGTTTTTTTATAAAAAAATGGAAGCAGTATTGTTGCGCAGGATCTCCACCCTCACTCCTTCATATCAAATTACTTAGCTTCCGTGTTTTTATATGATATGTGATTCTTTACAGCAATCAAGGCTTCTCTGGACTGTCTTCATCAACCTAGGATTTTGAAAACGACTACCTTTTCTCGAAATACTAAGAGTAGCTAACAGCCTACGCATAAATTATTAAAGAAAACTTAATGTAAGTCTTCCCACTCTTCGTATTATAATTTATACTCTGGATCGACATCCGAGTAAAAAAAGTACACCCACCAAGATTCGAACTTGGGACCCTCTGCTTAGAAGGCAGATGCTCTATCCAGCTGAGCTATGGGTGCATATTATAAAATTGTAAAGAATGCGAACGCAAAAAGGATAAAAAAGCATTCGCACTCAAAACAACAAACTTAAAATATAAAAAGTAGACCCACTAGGAATTGAACCTAGAACCTACCGATTATGAGTCGGGCGCTCTAACCAATTGAGCTATGGGTCCATAAAAATTATAAGTTTTCGACAATGTCAATGATCTTTTTTTTTTCAGGGTTTCCCCATCACATTGCAAGACTTGAAGTTATTTTTCTTCGTTCCTTACACATATATTATAGCCCGTTCCGCACAATAATTCAACAATATTGTGCAACTTTCTTGTTTTTTTTTTAAACCCCCCTAAGGGGGTTAGGGTGATAAAAGAGCACGCAGGCTTGGCTTCCGAACTTTTAACACCCTTCAAGATGGTGTCTTAAATGATTTAACCATACAAGACACCCTATGCTATTCTACATTACGAGTGAATTAAAATTTATTATAAAGTCAAGAATGTTAGACTTTGAAGATGACATCTCCATATACGAAGAGACATTACCTTCCTTATCAGAAGGAAACATTGCAGTCTCTTTGATAAATAGACTATATGAGATGACAACATAAGATCCTCCATATTTTGCAAGAACTTTTTCTCCTGTGGGAGAATCTAAATCTTTTATTATTTCTATCTTGTTTCTATTCAGGCTATCGCACGCCTCTGCGCATGACAGTATATTTTCTTTAATCGACATAATATCTTTCCCCTTGTTTGTATTTTAGAAATATCCTACTGATACATTATAATATAACTCTATCTGATTTTTTTGTCAAGTCGCTAACGAAAGTTATTATCAACCCCCCCAGGGGGGTTTAGAACTCGCAAGGACTTAGAGTGTGCATATACAAACGAACACACACACTCTAAGTTTTTAAAAGGTTACCCTTGAATAACCTTTATTGTTTTATTTTCATCATCAATAGTTCCCTTGAAAGACCAAGGTAGTCTGCTCTTTGCGTCTGTTTCAAACATATTTCCATACACTGTCTTTACACATAACTTCTTATTATAATACCACTGATTTACAATCCTAACATCATCTGGCTTGTCTGACCATCCAGACTCTTGACCTTTGTGATCTTCATTGGTTTTATATACTGCATGATATGCTATCATCTGAGCAGTAGTCCAACTGACACTCTCTCCTGTCATAAACTTTATAAAGGTTGCATTATCAAAAGGCTTATTCTCTTTTCCAAAGATATTAAATGGCGATATACCTAGAAAAGAAAGATTTTCAAACTCATCTACATAATGCTCAACTTCTTGGCAGTAAGATCCAAAAGATACTTTATCATCCATAGCCTTTGCTCTTTTCCAAGTAGCACCATCGCCCCAATGAAACTTGCCTTTATCTTTTAAGTATTGCTTAATACATTTTAGTATCATAAGATGTTGCTTTGTATATCTAGGCTCTTGATTTTCCATAATCGTTATCCTTTTGCTTATGGGTTACCGTCAAACTATGTTCAACTGTATATATTATATCTCGATTTTGCCAACCTGTCAAGGAATAAGAATAGAAACCCTAACCCCCCTAGGGGGGTTTTAAATTTAATAAAATTTAAGAGGAATATGAAACCACATTCCCCTCAGATTAAAAGATCACAGACTCTACTTCCAGCACTTTTCTTTTATATACACAAGATCTTTCTTGGCTCTTGTTATCGCTACATATACAATGTTTTTCTCTTGCTGAATAGCCCAGTCTTGCTTTACCCACTTTGGCATAAAACACTCAGAGTTGAGGATAAAGACCCTATCCCACTCCAAACCTTTTGATTTATGAGCAGTACATAGGGTCAAATGGCGATTCTTCTCTACTCCAAAGAAGTTCTCAATAAAAGAACAAAGAGTATCGACCTGATCGTCAATGCTATTTCTAATAAAGATGTTAATAACTTCTTTTCGGTCAGAAAGGCTCTCAACTTTACTGCTATTCTCATCAGACTCAAACTTCTTTAAGGCTTTCTGATAGTCCTTCTCAACCTCTCTTGATAACGATGTAATAGTATCGCACTGAAGTGAGTTAATATATGAAACTAAACCTTTGCCGATATCTCTACCTAAAATATTTACGGGTATATCTCTAGCGATAAGAGAAAATGCCATAGAGATTAAAGGGGCTGTGTTTCTACAGATAATAGCATCAGTGCTTTTAAAATCTCTAGGCTCATAAGATACCATATGAGTTACAGACCCCTCTGGAGATTTGTCGAATGGTAAAATCTTAGGGTGCCACTTTTGAGCCTCTTTGATCACTTCCTTTGAGCATCTATAGCAAATAGAAAGAGGCAGTTCCTTTGCGTTAAAGTCAGAAATAATCTTCGACATAGAGTCTGAGTCTGCACCTCTAAATCCATATATAGCCTGAGCAGAATCTCCAACTGCAATAATTCTACCGTTTCTCTTAAGCATTCTCTTAAGCAATGCTCTTTGAACAGAAGAAGTATCTTGCGCTTCATCCACAAACACATAGTCTTGCTTAAAGAAAGAAGAGTTGTGTATTAAAGGGAATAAAATCATATCATCAAAATCAATAACTTTCTTTATAAGATTATTCTCTTTGTATGTAAGAACAGAGTAATGGATCAGTTCGTTTATATCAAAGTCGCTATCAACTCTTGAACTTATAAGGTCGAACTTATCAATTAGATCAATCCAGTCAGATCGAGTTCCTTCTGTTAAATAACCAACAGCATGCGCCTTTGCAAGACTGACTAGACGCTTTATGAGTCCGAAGTATTGATACTTATCTTCAGGGAGCATATCTTTTATAATTCTAGTAAGTTTTCCGTTATCAACCTTTACAGATTTTTGCTGATACCTATAAGCACTAAAAGCACAACTATGATAAGTTACAACTCTTACGTTCTCTGGCACTTTAGTTTTAAGTTCTTCTGCGATACTTTTATTAAAAGCAAGCAATAATACATTCTTACTGGAGGGAATATGATTGAGCGCGTTTATAATAGTAGTAGTCTTACCTGATCCAGCCACTGCTTGAACCACTGCAGAGCCTTTGCTATTGTTTATAAAATTATATACATTCTGTTGATAGAGAGATGGTTTGAAAGTCATAGTCTTTTCCTTTTAACTTTTATTTTTTAAATACGGCAAGCGAACTGCTCACCACAACTTATTATAACACACTTAAAATTTTCACGCAACCTTTATTTTGAAAGCAAAATACAAACCCCCCTAGGGGGGTTTGCGTGCGTGTGAGAAAAAGACACGCTCCCAGTGCGTATCTTTTCTGCTGAAAAACTATATCCAACCAAAGTCTGCATCTTCATCTGCACGTTCTTCTTTCTTTTTCAGAACAACCTCTACATCTTTTCTGCTTCTCATCATAAGGTTTTTAAGCCTGCAAATCGCATTATTTTTAACTATCTTTGTGATTAGAAATAATGCAAACTCAAAGTTCTCCATATCCATAGAGTTATCGCCAGATAAAGAGTCTTCAATAGAGTTAGACATATTAAACCTTACAATGTCAAAGGATTCTTTATCCTCAACAGACATAGATAGCATAACTTTTCCCGCTAAGCAAAGTTCAAATCCTTCATCTGAAACCATAACTTCTATTTCTGGTATAGAAAGATTTCTTAAGAAATCAAAAGCCCCGTCTAAAATCGCTATCCCACTCTCCGTCGCTGTAAATAGCAACTCTATTGTTTCTTCTGATATATCCATTGATCCATTATTCATACCTTCCTCCTTTGTGAGTATGTGTGTATATATATCCCATTTGCAACAGGAAGTCAATAGTTTCGTGTAAAAAAATAGAAAAACCCCCCCAGGGGGGTTTCTTCTCTAATAAAGAAGAACAGGCACGTGCCTGTTCTTCTAAGTCATATTAAAATGGCAACTCGTCAATAGACAATCCTAGTTCCTCACTGCTTAACAGTATTTCGCTAGTATTCTTATAATGGCTAAGAGTATCTTTTAAGAACTCTACAACCTCTGGGTAAGAAGATGCTTTTACCCAAAACTGATAAGATCCTGTGTTGTCAATATATTTAATATATGATTTGCAAATAGAAAGCCCTACTGAGATATAGTCATACCCAAATTCATAAGCGTGCCCTTGCTCGTCTGTGCTTATTGGATACGTACATTCGAAGTACATCATACCACCATTTTCCTCTAATACTCTAATGTCTGTAAAAGACATATAAAACATTATTGTATTTATTACTTCTTCGCTCTCTGAACCGTATTTCATAGCATTTATCCTTTTGCTTTTAAGTTTAGTCTTGATTGACATATATAGAATAACACGTGCAAATATGTTTTCAAGAATAATAGCTATAAACCTTAACCCCCCTAGGGGGGTTAAGAGTTTACAATATAAACCCACCATAGCATTGGTGGGTTATCTCTCATACACAGAAGTGCTTACGCATTGGCTTAAAACCTAATCTGTCTTTTAATCTTAGACTTTACCTTTGTCGTACTTACTCTTTCAGACTTCTCCTTAGATTTTCCCATAGCCTCGCTTAACTGTCTTTGCAAAGACTTTTTATATATTCTGAACATACCTGATCTTCTCTTGCTCTCAGGTGCGTCTTTAAGGCTCTCAATCTTAGAGGTTAGTTTTGCTATCCTCTCTTGCATTTCATCTTGTGTCATATCTCTTATCCTTTTGAAATAATGTTGTATCATTGTGACAAGTATATAATAACGCATTAACGTGTGTCTGTCATTAAATAAAGCAATAAATCCCAACCCCCCCAGGGGGGTTAGTGTTTATTATAGAACATAGACACTGCCAAGTGTCTATGTTTTAACCTTACATCCAACACAACGGGGTGTTATGCTGAACAAAGGTGCTATTATAATCCAAACGAACTACTACGCTGTCGCAAAAGACATCATCACCACTGCCGTCTATTGCAAGAACATCATACAGATAGTACGTATGTGCCTTTTCGGGATGCTCGTGATACTCAGGTCTATTTTGTGTTAGGACACGTTTTAAAAACTTCTTATCCAAGAACACTCTATTGACAATATCTCCCATTCCTCTATCGTCAGAGTCACCTATCGAAATAGCCGAAATCTTACATTCGGTATCGGGATTTGCTGTTTCGCATTTTATCAACTTACTCATTTTATTATCCTTTTGCAATGAGGTTGTCTGTACGTTTTGTACATATATAATATAACCTATCCTCGCATACTTGCACACATAAAAGATATAAAACCTAACCCCCCTAGGGGGGTTTTGGGTTTATACAAAAAACAGACAGAGGAGCGCGCCCCCCTGCCTTTATTATTCGCTTATTATTCTTCAAGTGCCTTTACAGCCTTGACAAACGCAATTGTCGTTTTACCAAATGCATCAGCAAATGCGTCAAACTCTGCTTGTGTGCCTGCAAGGGTACTTTTAGATCCTTTACTACCCGACAGTTTGAATGATACGATACCGTCTTTAACCATCAAGGTTCTTTTGAACGCTTGACAAGCCGTTTCATTTTCGGGCTTGTTATAGTTGGGAACGTTACCTTTGAAACTCTGAATGAGTTCATTCAACTCTACAAGTTCGGCGAAAGGTAGGCTTTGAGTTCCGTGACCCTTTTCGCCTTCACAAGTAGAAAAGGCAACGATAATTTTATCATCATCATCATATCCCAGTTCTTTCGTCTTTTCAAACACCTGTACAGGTGTGGATTTAATCTTCTTCTTGCCTGTGTCGATTGATCTTAACTTACTCATTTTGTTATCCTTTTGGTAATGAGTTATCTGTACGTTTTGTACATCTATAATATAACCTATCCTCACATACTTGCATATATAAAAGATATAAACCTAAACCCCCCTAGGGGGGTTAGGGTTTGCATAAAGAACATAGACACGCAAGGGTGTCTATGTTTTAATGTTGCAACTTTATTCGTTCATTGCACCTATTCCGTACATCGCTACTCGTTCGCGTCGAAGTTCGTCTTTCCACATAGCATCGTAGCGCTCCTCTTCCGCCTCATAGGCCTTCTTGCATTCTTTCTCAATCTTTACCCACTTAGCTACTTCGCTTACAATAATCTCTGGGTATTCAGCACAACCCGCAATCAGCTCCACTAACAATCTGCGTTCATCAACAGCACCGTCGCGATCAAAATCATCTGAGAAGTTGTTATCTTCTAGTGATTTATCCACTTCTTTTAACATACGTTCGAACGCGCATAGTACATATGCCACAACGTCGCCCTCTACATCTTCAACAAACTCATCGTAATCCCAATCACAGATCCAGTGCCCGATCTCTTCTCTCATTCTCTCTTTCGCTATAGTCATTTTCGCATCACTCATTTTGTTATCCTTTTGTAATGAGTTTATCTGTACGTTTTGTACATCTATAATATAACCTATCCTCACATACTTGCATATATAAAAGATATAAAACCCTAACCCCCCTAGGGGGGTTTGGGTTTATATTCCTAAAAAGACCTTTCGAGTTTAAAAGGTCTTTTGAGGATTGATTTAAAACTTAATCTGTCTTTTAACCTTGGACTTTACTTTTGTTTTGGTATTCTTTCGGGTTACCGTTCTCCCTCTGGATCTGCCCTCCATTTCATACCAATCTCTTTGTGCTTTTTGAAAGTCGGGGTCGGCTATATGCTCGCGTCTGTACAATAAAAATTGTATCAGAGGCACGGTGATGCCATTTCTCCTCCACTTTTTATCTAAGAAATCGTACGATATTTCTACATTCGTATCGTGACACCACTTTGAATATATATAGTTCATCATTTTATCCTTTTGTTAATGAGTTGTCTGTACCTTTTGTACATCTATAATATAACCTATCCTCACATACTTGCATATATAAAAGATATAAAACCCTAACCCCCCTAGGGGGGTTTGGTATGAAGATAAGCAAAGGGGGAAACTATTGTCTCCCCCATCCTTTCAATCCCAACCCAGAGGCTCTCCATCTTCATTCACATAAAGATTTCCGCGACCTGACCCAAGATAGCCCATTTCTTCGTGATAGTCCCCATACATCGCATTACAATCAGACTCGTGAACCCGCGCCTCAAGTGCAGCCTCAAGTTCAGCCTCTCGATCAGCCTCCAAATTGGCAAAGTCCCCTTCTAATTGAGATGCAGTCTCTCGAACCTTTTCCAAAACCTTCAAGGCGTCCTCGTCGCTAAGCCCACCCTTCTTTAACATCAGCCCTATCTCGTAAATAGCACCCTCTATCTCTTGTCTCATTTTATTATCCTTTTGTAATGAGATTGTCTGTACGTTTTGTACATATATAATATAACCTATCCTCGCATACTTGCACACATAAAAGATATAAAACCTAACCCCCCTAGGGGGGTTTTGGGTTTATACAAAAAACAGACAGAGGAGCGCGCCCCCCTGCCTTTATTATTCGCTTATTATTCTTCAAGTGCCTTTACAGCCTTGACAAACGCAATTGTCGTTTTACCAAATGCATCAGCAAATGCGTCAAACTCTGCTTGTGTGCCTGCAAGGGTACTTTTAGATCCTTTACTACCCGACAGTTTGAATGATACGATACCGTCTTTAACCATCAAGGTTCTTTTGAACGCTTGACAAGCCGTTTCATTTTCGGGCTTGTTATAGTTGGGAACGTTACCTTTGAAACTCTGAATGAGTTCATTCAACTCTACAAGTTCGGCGAAAGGTAGGCTTTGAGTTCCGTGACCCTTTTCGCCTTCACAAGTAGAAAAGGCAACGATAATTTTATCATCATCATCATATCCCAGTTCTTTCGTCTTTTCAAACACCTGTACAGGTGTGGATTTAATCTTCTTCTTGCCTGTGTCGATTGATCTTAACTTACTCATTTTGTTATCCTTTTGGTAATGAGTTATCTGTACGTTTTGTACATCTATAATATAACCTATCCCCACATACTTGCATATATAAAAGATATAAACCCTAACCCCCCTAGGGGGGTTTAGATTTATAACAAAAAAACAGAGAGGCTTGCGAACAGCCTCTCATATACTCTCAAGTTACAACCTCTATTAAAAGAGAGGTTTTGTGACAATATCTATTCTGATGTTATCAGGGTTCTTATTGTGCTCTTTTGCAAGAGATACCACTGCGTTAGTGTGTCTGCTTGTGGTTCTGGAGTAAAACTTTGGAGAGACGAACAACGTTCTACCTTCCCATCTCATAACGGTAGTGCTATAACTGACTAGCGATTTACCATCACTAGATATATTTGCCGATCTACCTTGTCTTTTTTCAAAAAATGCTCTCGCAACTTCTACAACTTTCATAACACTTATCCTTTTGCTAATGAGTTTGTCTGTACGTTCTGTACCTATATAATATAACATATCCTTTAAAGCACGCACGTATAAAGTGTATAAACCTTAACCCCCCTAGAGGGGTTTGGATTTGTTGTAAAAAAACCTTTCATTTTTGAAAGGCTTTTCTTAAATCTGCGTGTCTGTATTACATTACAGAACACCACCCAGAACCTCCAGGAGTATGACTGACTTGTATTTCCTTATTCCAACCGAATAAAAAGATCCATAACTCTAGTATCTCCTTGTTACGACTAGAGCAAGAACCATATTCCTCTAAATCCATTATCTTTTGAGGAGACAACCAAAAAGACTTGGAGTCTGCAAAAAGAGGTAGGTATTCTGCGCAATACCCAATATAAATGAACTTATCTTTTGAATGGTCTGTTTTGGGATTTATTGACATCAGAAGGTCAAGAAGAAACTTAGGCTTCTTATCTATTTCGATACTTTTTGTTAAGTTCTTCTGAAGATAAGCTTCTTTTAATGTGTCGATTTTTAGTTCTAGGTTACTCATTTTATTATCCTTTGTTAATGAGTTTGTCTGTACGTTCTGTACATATATAATATAACAGATACCCATATACTTGCACGCATAAAAGATATAAACCTTAACCCCTCTAGGGGGGTTAAGACTTATAATAAAAAAGATGGAACTCAATCCATCTTTTGCCCTTAACTATTCACACACCTGAACAACACCTGTTACTGAAAATGGATCTATCTCCATCCATTCCGATATATCATTAGAGTGTTTGGGCTTTCCACCATCAACTCTATTGACCTTGCAGGTAATGTGAGGCACTTTGCTTTTAACAGATTTTCCCTCTGGAAGTTCACACCTAAAAGCCGTGACCATAAGCGAGTGCCCCAAGTGAGTTATATTAATCTGAACTCGATCACCCAACTGAAATGGGTATTTCCCCTTAGAGTTAGTGCCCATACAAACAGTTAGATGATGAAACTTATCCTCCCAATCCTCCGTATGGTTTTTTGTGAGTGCAACATATTCTTCTTCTAGTTTTAAAATCGTATCTTCATCGAAGACAATGGCTGTATATGCCATAACAAACTCCCTTTTTGTTTTTAAATTTTTAATCCTTATGGACAAATATATTATAACACATATGTCTAAATATTCAAGCATATTGCAGAATAAATTCCAACCCCCCTAGGGGGGTTTGGTTTTCGCCAAAACAAAGCCATACTATCGTATGACCGTATTTTTTATTTATTTGTTCTGGCGCTTCTCCCACTCTACGAAAAAATGTATCCCCCAAACTAACGACGACGTTATCAGCATAGCAACTGTAACGATTATAAGCACTATATCTATAGCGTCCGAAATTCCCATAAGTAAAAACTCTTGCATAAGTATATCTCCTAAGATATTTATTAGCGTCTCTGTGGACACATATAATATAACTCATTACCATTGACTTGTCAATATAAGCCTTTTAAAACTTAAACCCCCCTAGGGGGGTTTATAGTTTTGTAAGTACAAACCTCACACATATGTATGAGGTTTTACCATCTGCTTACATTCCTTCTGATGACAAAGCGTGCTCTGACCAGAAGACACGAGATCTCTCAATGTCTTCCGCACTTGCCTTACCCTCTGCGCGCTCTTGCGCTAAGTTCTTCTCGGCTGGCGGCCCACCGTGAGCCGTAAATACTACATAACCATCTGGAGAGTTTACGCCAATCACAGTTACCAATCGTGACGGTCTAGTTGGTAGGTCGATCATTACAGCCTCCCAGACACGACCAGGGCGAACCTTAGCATATCCTTCAACTCTTTCATCCCCGCAACTTGGCCCCCAGAGCGCATTTACAGCGTCTGCATGGTCGTCAGGGATTGTGAATGTTCTTAGAAAAAAACCTTCTGTGGTAATCTGTTCTAGACACCACGGAAGCGAGAGCGCGTCCATAGTGTGGTCTGCGTGATGGACTTTAACCGATTTATTATTTACAATCATTTCATTTATCCTTTTGTTAATGAGTGTAGTTAGACAGAAGTGTCGTCCCTACATATATAATATAACATGTCCTATAAGGTACGCACGTATAAAGTGTATAAACCCTAACCCCCCTAGGGGGGTTTGGATTTCGCTAAAACAAAACAGATACCGAAGTACCTGCCTTGTTTTTAAACTATTTGTGAGCCAACTCAAAAGGGCTAAGCCCTATCGAGTGAGCAGCCTCTTCGAGTGCTACCCACTCGTCATTAACCTTTGGGTTGCTATCCAGATACTCACTGAGTACCTGATTTGAAATTTCTGCTTCCCAGATAATATCAGAGAAGCCTTTTTGGATTTGCTCTTTAGTCATTTTATTTATCCATTTTTTAATGTTGATGTGTGGTTAGATGAAAGTATCGTCCCTACATATATAATATAACATATCCTATAAGGTACGCACGTATAAAGTATATAAACCTTAACCCCCCTAGGGGGGTTTGGATTTATACCAAAAAAACAGAGAAACTGGTAATCAGCCTCTCTGTTCTCTCAAGTTACAACTATTCCCAGTAGTTGTAAACCTCGACCTCCTCCTTTTCTTCAACACAATCGCCTATATTTACAGGCTCGTTTATGAAGATTGCATCCTCAAAGGTATATAAACCGCTGTTTATATACGTATATAAACAGCAGTCACAAATGGCTTCTTCTAGCCAACTTATTCGCGTTGTCTCTATTCCCCCCCTTACGACCGTGGGGGCAGTCTCTACCCTTTTGCCCCCCATTGCTTTTATTCTTTTGCAAGCCTCGAGGATTGCAGGGACTTCTTTAATGTTTTCCATTGGTTTCTCCTTTAATGTGTTTCGTACATATATAGTATAACATATCCTTTAATATACGCACGCATAAAGTATATAAACCCTAACCCCCCTAGAGGGGTTTAGATTTCGCTAAAACAAAACAGATACCGAAGTATCTGTTTGTTTTAAATCTTATGCTACCAATCTACTTTTGGCAGCCTCTGAGGTCTCATAGGAGACCTCTAGACAATCGTCACAGCAATCAACTTGCCAAAAGTCGATCTGATCTTTTTTGACCATTTCTACTGATAAGAGAAAGTCATTGTATGTAGCACCGTAGATGCTGTTATTCATTTTTCCAAGCAACGCTTGATAAGTGTGCTCTACAAGCACCTGTGAGCGTCCACCGAACGCTACCTCAAGCTGAAGAATTGTCTCTTGAACTAATTCATTAATCTGTTCTTTTGTCATTTTAAATCCATTTTAAATGTTAATGTGTGGTTAGACAGGAGTATCTTCCCTACATATATAGTATAACATATCCTTTAAGACACGCACTTATAAAGTATATAAACCTAAACCCCCCTAGGGGGGTTTAGATTTCTTCGCAACTACCATGTGTGCATAAAATATTTAAATATATCACGTGAGCATAATTATTGAATTATACACATGCACGCAAAGCATATATTATTTATCAGATGGTCACACTTATCTATAAGCGCAACAGCGAGAGCCTTACAATAGCCCTTATCAATGCGCAAAAAAAAAGAGTGTGATAGGTAAGGAGAACACAAAAACCCTATCACACTCTAAC
>Ga0206131_10002753_pt1 | contig 20896 bp, 20 predicted proteins | sample Helgoland_Spring_FD_148636 | JGI IMG/M metagenome (GOLD analysis project Ga0206131, IMG submission 148636) | Pelagic subsurface seawater microbial communities from Kabeltonne, Helgoland, North Sea - Helgoland_Spring_Bloom_20160517_1 | ecosystem: Environmental > Aquatic > Marine > Epipelagic ...
GTTGATCACAGCGAAAGCCCTGACATGACAACCGCACAAACGCCCCCCAAAGACCCAACCGAAGCCCCCGCACCAATGAGCCGCGAATGGCATTGGCACCCTGATCTGCCGGTCAAATACGCACCTTATTGGCTGTGGCCTGCCAAACCAGCCGTCGTTGCAAAATGGCTCTGGCAGAACTGGCTGCAATTCTCGGATCGGTCGATTTTTCTGGGGCTGGCCTTTCTGGTGGCGTTCTGGCTGCAACCTGTGGGGCCAGAACAGGCCGGCCCTGCCTTTGGCTGGATGGCTTGGGTGTTCGTGCGCAACTGGCTGCTTCTTTTGATTGTCGCGGGCGGGCTGCACCATTGGTTTTACGGGATCGACGGACAGGGTAAGCTCCTGAAATACGATCCACGCCCCTATTTCAAACGCAAGAATGCGCTGTTCAAATTCGGCTATCAGACATGGGACAACGTCTATTATTCGATGATGTTCGGCGCGACGTTCCTGTCGTTACTCGAATGCTTCCTGCGGTGGTCATACGCCAGCGGGGGGATCAACATCCTGTCATTTGGCGCGCATCCCGTCTGGTTCATCGCACTGTTTCCGGTCTTGGCGCTCTGGCAAAGCCTCCACTTTTATGTGGTGCACCTCGCCCTGCACCAGCCAGCGATCTACAAACATGTGCACGCGGTGCATCACCGCAACGTCAACACCGGCCCGTGGTCTGGCATGTCGATGCACCCAATTGAAGCGTTCGGCTATCTGAGTGCGATCCTGATTGTGCTGTTGCTGCCCAGCCATCCCGTGCACATGCTATTTTTGGGCTACTGGTTAATGCTGGGCGCTGCGTCCTCACACTCGGGATATGAAGCAATCTGGGCGCGGGACCGTCAGGCGCTTTTACTCGGGGCGTTTTTCCACCAACTGCATCACCGGTATTATGAATGCAACTATGGCAACGCCGAGATGCCGTGGGACAAGTGGTTTGGAACCTATCACGACGGATCAGAGGACGCGACCCGCCGCACCCGCGACCGCAAGCGGCAAATGCATAGTTAGGCTTTGAGGCTGGTCGGCCTCGCGAGGAATTTTGGAGACCAAAATAAGGGTGGAAACGCCCGCATAATAGGTGTCAGCGGATCTTGGGTCATTTAACCTATACGGCGACAAAGCCCCGCAGTTTGGGAATTCGACCGCTGATCCCTACTGCACCCTACCTGAATGGCTGGTCTTTCCGATGCGCGGCAGCACCGATTTTTCGCAAGCGCAGCATTGTCCACGCGGCGAAGATAGACCGAACCAAGTCTTCTCAGTTTCAGTTGACCCTCCTCCTGAAAGAGCTGAGGGCGCTAGGTCTGGCTTACGAACTTTGCGACATGGTCGTGGTAGTGCTGCAAGGCAGGTTCATTGCGGCCGAACACGAAGGCTTCATTGGCTTTTGACCCAAGAGTTTTCTGGATCTGGAAGCCCATATCATAGTCTTCGTCCTTGACGGCCATCAGGACCAGATCGCTGAACGCTTTTGTATGGGCAATCTCTTCGGCGGTCTCGGGCTTTTTGGCGCACATGATCGACTGGCGCGTCACGGTGGTTTGCGGCGTCGGGCCAGGGAAAACCTGGCTGACGAGACAGTGATCACCCAAAACGCCGGAAATTGATGTGTTTGGGAAAACCGAATGGATCAGGCGGATATGTTCCGAAGGATCACCCCATGTGTCTGGCTCAACGCGTGCAATTTCCTTGAGGGACTTGCGTCCGAACACGATGCGTTGATGCGGCCCGTACGTGTCATGGAGCATGAGGTTTCCAACGGTGTATTTGCCGACAGTTTCCGCATGCAGCGTGTTATGGTGGTAGGCCTCAAGATAGCCGTCCCACGCGACTTTCCAGCCCGGGCCGTCGATGTCACGTTGCTCGTACAAGTGCCAGTTCGCCAGATCGAGCGTCTCCAGTTCATAGGTAAAATCGCCCAGCCACGCGTCGATATCAAACGTCTTACCCGGTGTCAGGCAGACCCAGATCATCCCGGCTTTTTCGGCGCAGGGCAGTTCTTTAAGCCCAAGTTTCTCAAGATCGACATCCCCAAAGGTTTTGCCGCCATACATGCTGATCAACTTGCCCTTCATGTCGTAAACCCACGCGTGGTAGGGGCATGAAAACTGGCGCTGTTCGCCGCGCCCGTTGGCACACACTGGCGCGCCGCGGTGGCGGCAGGCGTTCAGGAATGCATGGGCCTGACCATCGCCGTCACGGGTGACGATCACAGGTGTGCCGCACACTTCGGTGGCGGTATAGCTGTTGGGTTCGGCCACTTCGATGGACAGGGCCAGCGCGAGGGGTTTTTCCTTGAACACCTTCTGGACCTCATGGGCGTAGCGATCAGGGTCGGTATAGGCGGACACGTCCAACGCATAGGTGTCGGCAGCCTGATCCGTGGTGCGATTGAGATAGTGATCAACAGCGCGGCGCGCCAGATCCATCGTTTCTTCCATCGGTCTCATGAACTCTCTCCCTTAATTGCCAGCCCGGTATTTCGCATCAAAGTTCTGCCACGCCGCGAGGTTTTCCGGATAGTCCGCGGCCAAACGCTTATCGCCTGCAACGACGCGGTTGGTTTGTGTTAGCGCGTCATCGTATTCCGAGGCGGGCACGTAATACAGAAAACTGATCGTGCGTTTGGCGAACCGCCATGTGCCGTCCTCAATCCGGTATTCATCGTCATATTTCATCGCGGCAAGACTTTGGATGCCGTTCGGTGTCGTCTCTGCGTGGCTGAGGAGCAGGCCAGAGGCTTTGTCCTCGCCACCGCGATCAAAGCGGATGATGTGGTCATGGGTCCAGTGATACCCCGGCCCGCGCACGGCCAGAACCTTACAGAACATCGCAATAATCTCGTCTCTGCCTTTGGCTTTCATCAACCCGTTCGGGCTGGCAAATTCGGCGTCATGGGTAAAGAGCATTTCCAGATGAGGAATGTCGTGTTCATCACACGCAATACCATAGCGGGTCACAAGGTCATTGATCTGGATGCGGGATTCCAGCTGGGCCACACGGCGTTCAAGGTCATGTAGATCGGTCATGTTATCTCCCGTAGACTTGGTTGGGCAGCCATGTCGCAATTTCAGGTTGCCAGATCAGCAAACCCACAAGCACCAGCATGGCAACGACGAACGGCGCGGCCCCAACGCAGACATCGCGAAATGCCGCACCTTTGGCCCTGATGCCTTGCACCACAAACAAATTGACGCCGATGGGTGGTGTGATCAGCGCGGTTTCCATCAGCAGCACAACAAGGATGCCGAACCAGACCGGATCAAACCCCATCGATGTGACCAGCGGGAATACAACGCCGATGGTGGTGAGCATCATCGAAAAAGTTTCCATGAACATGCCGATGATCAGGTAGAACACGATCACACAAAGGATCAATTGCAGCGGTGTTAGGCCAAGTGTGCCGATAAATTCCGTCGCCATCTGGATCGCCCCGAAAAAGCCCACAACAATGTTCAGGATCATTGCGGCAAAGATAATCAGCATGATCATGGATGTGGTGCGCACAGTGCCCTCAAATGCCTCTAGCAGCATATTTGCCGTCAGCTTTCGTTTCCACGCCGCGAGGATCAAGGACAGCACGACGCCAATAGATGCGGCCTCGGTCGGTGTGGCAAATCCGGCGTAAATGGTGCCAATGACCCCAAGGAACAGAATGGCAGGGGGGATCAGATCGATCAGTGCCAAAAAGCGTTCGCGCCATGTCGCCGAGATACGGTCGCCACCCATGTCAGGTTTCAGGATACAGATGAACAGGATCATCAAAGAAAACAGCGCGGCAAGCATCAGGCCAGGGAAGACACCCGCAAGGTACAGTTCTGGCACTGATGTCTGGGTCAACACGCCGTAAACGATCAATGTGACGGACGGCGGGATCAGAATACCCAACGTGCCCCCCGCAGCGACAGAGCCCAAGAACAACGGTTCATTATATTTGCGACGTTCGATTTCGGGATAGGCGACCGTGCCGATTGTGGCCGCCGTGGCCACCGATGACCCGGACGTCGCAGCAAAGATCGCAGAGGATCCGATATTGGCGTGCATCAGGCCGCCCGGTAACCAGCTGAGCCATTTGGCAACGGCAGAATACATTTGCCCCGCGAGCCCCGCGCGCAAGTTGATTTCTCCCAGCAGGATGAACAGGGGGATCGACAGCAACAGATACTGGTTCGACTTTTCCCAAAGAAAGCCACCGAACGTGCGCTGCAACCGCCCGTCATTCCAGAAATAGTCCATAACGATCGCAATATCACCAAGGATCGCCGCGACGGGAAGGGACAGGGCAATCAGCCCGAAAAGGACGGCGATAAATGCACCGGATTTCATGGCGCTTCGCTCTCGATCTGTGCGGTTACATGCGGAATGCCTGCGATGCTGGCGACGTCAGCCGTGCGCCCGCGCAGGATCAAAAGCACCGCGTAAACCGCAAGAAACACAATGCAGAGCAAAAAATACGCCATGCCGGCAAGCCAGAAGGATTGCGGTATCCAAAGCGGTGTTTGCAATGTTGTGCGGGCTGTCGCACCGAAGAACATCGTGTCTTCCAAGGTGACCCACGCGCGATACGTCAGCACTCCGATGAACATCGCCATCGCCAACAAGGCGAGGAGGTCCGCGAACGCCCGAAGGCGGTTTCCGAACCTCATATAGGCCACGTCAATGCGCACATGGGCGCGCTCAAACAACACAAAACTAAAGCCCCATGTTGTCGCGATGGCAAAAATGTATCCGGAAATTTCATAGACGCCGGGAACGGCGCCACCAACACTATTGCGCAGGATCACATCAAGCGTCGTCGCCAAAGCGATCAGCAGATAACCGGCGCCAAACACCCAAACGCTAAGTCGGGAGATGCGAAACAAAAGGGTGTGCAGTTTTTCCATAACAGGCGCGTTTGGCCCCGACCGGATCGAGGCCAAACGACTTAATCCAGCTTGGCCTCGTAACCCAGAAGGGCACCGATGGTCTGGTTCCAGTTGTCAACGCATCCGGGTGAGCGCGCTTCGCACCGCTCGGCCCAGTTTGCGATGACACCGCCTTCAATAGAGGCCCGCATTGCGGCCTGTGCTTCTTCGGACATGCTGACTTGCGTCATACCACCGGTTTCACCACGTTCGCAGGGGCCGTCGGCCATACAGTTGATGCCGTCGGTGTCTTCGGTGATCGTCGCAGCCCAGCTTTGGTCTTCCAGTTTGGCAACTTCGGCTTCGATCAGCGCGCGCTCATCATCAGTTAGGCTGTTCCAGGTGTCGTTATTCACCGCAAGAAAGGATGCTGTGTAGCCAAGGGAGACCTGCACATCATGGGTCGCGCCCTGATACCATTTCGCGGAATACGCCGACAAGGTGCCTGTTGCACCACAGTCCAATGCGCCTCGCTCAAGGCTTGGCAGCACTTCACCAAAGGCGACGGACACCGGAACCGCATCGAGCGTCTCGGAGATAAAATCACCCATCGAGGCGCCGAAAGAGCGAACCTTCAGACCGCTGAACGCGTCCAACCCGACTTCGCCTGCCGTGCCCTCTGGCAGGTTGCAGTAAAGGTGCGTTTGGGGCCACGCGTAAACCATCAGAATATGTGAGTTAAACAGTGTCTGGAATTCGTTCTCAAGTACGGGCAGGTAAACATCAGCCACCTGCTTGAACGTCGCCAGATCAGGTGTAACGCCGGTCAGATCAGCGCCCTCAATAACAGGGCTGTCGCCCGCAACGTACAAAAATACACCATGGGCAAAGTCGAACGCGCCCGAGCGCAATTCGCGCATCACGGTGGTGCCGTCCATGCCGAGTTCGGTCAGCGGTTTGGCGTTTGCGGTCAATAGTCCGCCGGATGCGGCGGGCAGTTGTTCATTCCAGAACGGAGCCTCGCGTTCCTGCCAAGGCGTCAAGACTCCCCAAGTCCCGACAACCGAAAATTCACGCGCCTCTTGGGCGACCGTTGCGGTGGATGCCAGTGCAAGTGATGCGGCCACAAGGCCGGATGCCACCTTACCAATCATGTTCATTTTAGTTCCTCCCTGAATCGTCGGACCCTTGGCCGACCATGCCGCACAAGCGGCTTATCAGGAAAGTCTACAAAAACATTGACATCAATTCAATTGAAATCGTTATAATCGAAAACGGTAGAACTTCAGCCCTTTTACGAGAAGGAAAGATCAAATGGATTTGGGCCTAAAGCGGCGTAGTGCGATTGTTTGCGGGTCTTCCAAAGGATTGGGACGCGCCTGTGCCGAGGCACTGGCGGAAGCTGGTGCGCAGGTTGTGATCAACGGGCGCAACAAGACGGGTCTGGAGCAGGTTGCACAGGATATCGCCAAGAAAACCGGCGCGTGCGTTATCCCTGTGGCCGCCGATCTGAACACGGCCACGGGGCGCGCGGCCCTTCTTGCCGCCTGTCCCCACCCTGATATTCTCGTCAACAACAACGGCGGCCCGCCCTTCAGGGAGTTTCGCGATCTGAACCGTGACGCGCTGGAAAAAGGCGTAGCGATGAATATGCTGACCCCGATTGAGCTGATTCAGCTGGTGATTGACGGAATGGCCGCACGCGGTTTCGGGCGGATCGTAAACATCACATCTGTGTCCGTGAAAATGCCGGTGTCGGGTCTTGATCTGTCCAGTGGTGCGCGCGCTGGCCTGACGGCGTTTTTGGCAGGCGTGTCACGGGAATATGCTGACAAAGGTGTCACTATAAACCAACTCTTGCCCGGATATTTCCGCACCGAACGCCTCCAGCAAGGCTTTGAGGCGAGCGCCGAAAAAACTGGCAGGGACGTCGAGGATGTCGCGCGCGATTGGTCAAATCAGGTCCCTGCGCAACGCTTTGGTGATCCTGTCGAGTTTGGACAAACCTGCGCGTTCCTGTGTTCGCAATATGCCAGCTACCTCACCGGTCAGAACATCCTGCTGGATGGTGGCCTACACCGCAGCGCATTCTAGCAAACCGTTCCCCAACAGGAGACTTTGATGATCGTCGAACAACGCACCTACCGGTTCAAAGCGGGTAAAGTCCCAACTTTTATGGCCATTTATGAAGAAAAAGGTTTGGAAATCCAGAAGCGCATTTTGGGCAATCTGATCGGCTATTTTGCAACTGAAATCGGGCCGCTCAATGAAACCGTGCATTTGTGGGGGTACGCCAGCCTTGATGATCGCGCCGCACGACGGGCCGCCCTCATGGCGGACGAGGGTTGGCGCGCCTTTCTGGCGGAAATCCTGCCCTTACTGGAAATGCAGGAGACAAAAATCCTGCTCCCCACGGGGTTCTCGCCAATCGCTTAGTGCAACTCTTCTATGAAAGCTGCCTGCTGCACCTGTTCCTTGCCATAGGCCACTTCGCGGGTCAGGCGCGTGTCACCGATGGACGCAAGCCGCCAACCCGGAATGCGGTTGCGTTTTGGCAAAGGTGAAAGGTCTTTTTCCATACCGTCGATCATCACCGTGGTGATATTGTCGGGATTGCCGAGCAGACTTAGGTCTTCGTCAACCTTGCCTGAAACGCAAATGATGTCTGCGCGATACCCTTTAGAAATAGCGCCAATCTCGCCCTTCATCTTGATGCCCACAGCGCTTTTCTGGGTACCGCATTGGATCGCCTCAAGGGGCGTCATTCCGAAATATTTCACGAAAACTTCCATCTCGCGGTAATGCCAATCGCCGTACGGGACGAGGGAAAACCCGGACTCCGATCCGGTCAAAAGCGGCACACCCTCTTTGTGCGCTTTGGTCATCGTGTCGATGGATTCGGTGATTTCACGCTCGAACATCGCCATGAGCGTGTCCGATGTCCCGATCTTTTTGCCGAATTCGACCATGTTGTACTGGAACGTCAACGCAGGCGCGATCGGGACCTTGTGGTCGATCACCGCTTGCAGCGCCTCATCATCCATCGCTGTGCCATGGAAAATCAAATCAAACCCAGCAACAGCTGCCTTTCGCGTCGCCTCCGCCCCGCGGCAATGCCCCATGACGGGCGTGTGAAGATCATGGGCGGTGTCACAGATCAGCTTCAGCTCATCCATCGTCCAGACACATAATTCACCCTTATGCGCTTGGCGCGGAATGATACCGGTGACATGGACCTTGATCCAATCGGCCCCGTATTTGATTTGGCGGCGGACCTCTTGGACGATCTCGTCTTTGGAATTGACGGCCATGTAATAGCCCGTTGTGCCTTCATCGTTGATCAACTGACCAGCGGTGCCGCCAACGCCGGTGATCAAGGCGTAAGCGCCACAGGACATGCGCGGGCCTTGCACGATATTGGCGTCAATCGCGTCGCGCAGGTCGATCATGTTTTCAAACGTGCTGTCGGGGTCCAGCACACTGGTCACACCCGCACGGAGCAATTTGCGCGCATTGTAGGATGCCACAAGTGCGGACAACCCGTTGCGGCGTTGAAAGAAGATTTCGGAATTTGAACCCGCGTCATCGAACGACAAGTGACAATGTGTGTCGATCAGGCCCGGCATAACGGTCTGACCCGTCGCATCGATCCGCCTGAGGTTAGGGATTGACGCCGCCTGTGTGTCTGCGGTTTCGCCAACTGCTGCGATTTTGCCATCCTGAACCAGAACCGATCCGTCAAACGCGGGCGCACCCGTGCCATCAACGATCCGGCCGTTTTCAATGATAAGATCCGTCATGGTGTCGTCCTTTCGTTAAGCCCGCAAAAGCCTGCGCGCGTTGTCGCCCAGTTTCGGGGCCGGCAAATGAGAGGCCAGATCATCGGGCGCATCCCAACCGGAAAAATTCGTGCCAAACACCAACCGGTCATCTCCGACGATATCGGTCAGCATCTTGAGGGAGTTATCGTTGTTGAGGTGGTTGTCAAACCACAGCCGTGACAGGCGGTCTTCAAACGCACCGTCAGCCTTAATCGCCTCACTGGCCCAGGGCCGTTTACGCGCGGCCATCGCCATGCGTCCGATCAGATACCCGGTCGAGCCACCGCCATGACTGATGCAGATATCCAGACTTGGATGGCGGTCCAACACGCCGCCATAGATCAACCGCGCCACAGCCAACGCCTCTTGTGCGGCAAACCCGATCACCACGTCCAGATCATAGTCTTGCAAGTTGGCGTCCCCTTTGGGGCCATCAATCCCCGCAGGGGACGGGTGGATGAAGAGCGGGACATTTAGGCGCACGCAGGTCGCATAAAACGAATCCATCGCAGCAGCATCCAGCGGCAAAGGCATGTCGGTGCCGATGTATCCGCCCAATAGACCCAGATCCGCAACGGCGCGCTCAAGCTCGGCAATGGCTGCGGGGATGTTCTGCATGGGCAAAGCCGCCAGCCCCGCAAGGTGGGCCGCATTGGCGCCGCACACCTTTGCCAGTGCGTCATTGTGGATCTGGCAAAACCGGATCGCCACTTTGGGATCAATAAAGTGCAAAAATGTCAGAGGGTTGGGGGATATGACCTGAAAATCAATACCTGCTGCCGCCATACGTTGCAGCCGCAAATCCGTATCCATAAACGCCGACCCTTGATAACGCACGCCATCCAGCCGGTAATCCCCGACCCGAAACCATGGCGCATCGCCGGTCTGTCCGCCCATTTCCGGACCAAGTTCGCCCGCCGCGCCAAACGTTTCCGCCAGAATGACGTGGGCATGGACATCTATGACGCCTGCAGTATGAAGTGCCAAGCTTGGGTCCCGTCCTTGCTAATATATTCGATATCGATATAATTCATATCAATTAAATATGTCAATGCAACGTGCCGCGCGACCTCTTTCAAAAGGCGATAGAACATGACTCGAAATGATGCCGACACCGCAAACCTTCCGCGCCTTGAGGATCGGGTTACCTTTCTCACTCACCGCGTGAATGCGCGCTTGCAACAGGTCAGCAATCCGGTGATCGCCCGGTTCGGGTTAGACCTTTACAGCTCTCGGGTGTTGTTCGCTCTGGATCAGAACGGACCGATGCGGGTCGGCCAATTGGTCGACCTGATGGCCCTCCCACAATCGACCATATCGCACCAATTGAAGCGCATGGAAAAGAGCGGACTGGTGCATCGAACCCGCTCAGAAGTAGACAACCGCACGGTCTTCATTTCTGTAACACCGGAGGGCGCCAAGGCGACGCAGGTGTGCACGGATCTTAGTAACCTTGTCCAAGAACGTATCGCTGAGGAATTCAGCGAGACGGAGTTGAAAGCCCTTACCGAAGGGTTAAAGCGTGTCTTTGAAATTCTCGAAGAGGTGCCATCGCTTGAAAAGCTTGCGGAAGAACACGCCGAACATGCGGCTGAATAGTTGGTGAATCATAGGGTCTTTGTGACGAAATTCTAACGAAAAGGCTGATCAGAAATAGCTTCCTTGCAGTCTGGCTATAGTTCGATTTCAGTCGTTCGACGCATTGGTAGTTTAGGTTGACCGTTTCGAAGATGTAGGCTGGATTTTGGATTGTTGTGTGGCGACAAACATGCCGCATGCGCAAAGCGATGCTGCGCCACCGAAGGCGAAAAATTCGCCGGTTACTTTGTCCGCGACCTGTAACTTCGCCCCTTAATCCATACTGCAACATGCACGAATGGCCGGTCGGGCACTGTCAGACAAAACGAGCTTGAGACGGGCAGGGTGGTCTCGTAGCCTCTCCGTATGACAAAACACTCCCCATTCAGGTATTTTAAAACGAGCCCTGAGATCATCCGCCTTACGGTATGCTGTTTCCCACCGAGGCCACTCCTGACCGCTTAAGGCGCTACACGGGTTGGGTGTAGGGGACCGATTGGTTGCGTGGGGCTGCCCTAAAGCCACTTCGACTTACGCACCAATTTAAAGCTAAACCGAGCCGCTGCTCTCGCTGAGTGGCGCCAACTATTGAGCGCATAGATTCAGGCTGCGCCAGCAATCCGATGCGAGTTCTCATTCGTCTGACAGCACCCAAAACTGTGCTTAGTTGCAGCTTTCCTATGGGTTCCGGCAAATCATTTGGGTCACAATTGGGTATCTGTTAGATTATCGACGCCAGACATTTTCCCGTCCGCGCTCGTCAATCCGTTGCGCGAGCCCGGCAAACTCCGCCTCCAAGAACTTCTGGAATCGGCGAACCGCCGGCCGCATGGGCCGGTTAATATGCCACAAAAGCCCCAGTTCGCGTTCGGGATGCTCCAGTTTCACCGGCAGGGCGGTGATCGTTTTTGCCGCCCTCTGCATAAACACCACTGAGTATGGCAGCACCGTGAGCGACTCTGAGCCGGCCATGACACTGATAATCGATGCTAAAGACCCCCCCGTGAAGCTGACGCGAAAGTCAGTGATCCCGATGCGTTCCAGGGCGGTCTTCAAATCCGTGTAAAGGGGGCTTCCTGCTGGTGGCGCAATCCATGGGTAGGCAGAGATATCTTCAAACTTGAACGCAGACTTTCGTGCAAGCGGATGTGAAGGGGCACAGGCAATAACATTGCGACCGCGCAAGATGGGTCGGAACGTCAAATGAGACGGAATTTCGCTCGAAACAACAGGACAGATGGCAAGGTCAATGTTACCTACTGAGAGTTGCTCGGAAAGGTCCGCAAGGTAGCCGTAGGTCTGATGGATCGTCACATCAGGAAACGTTCTCTGAAAGGATGCCATCATGTTGGAGATCACGCCGTCCATAAAGATCGGGGTTCCTGCGATTCGAGCAGTTCCGGCTTTCCCACCAGAATAATTGTCGATCGCGGTCTGCGCGGCCAATTCGGCAGCCCCAATAACCCGCCCCTGTTCTGCGAGCGTTTGGCACAACTCTGTCGGTCTCAGGGGCCTTTTACCCTTCTCAAACAGCCGCGACCCCAGACGTTTTTCGAGCATCGCAACGGAGCGCGACACGCTTGGCTGGGACTTGTTCAGGGCGACGGCCCCTTCGCTTAGGCCCCCGCTGTCAATGATCGCTGCAAGCATATGGAGGTGGTTTGGATCAATCTTCATACCATTATGATATATTCTTTGTCAAAAAATCGATCAACACCTAATTCATTGATGTTATTCTGAGCGCGTTACAGATGTGGAGGACGCCGGTGGGGCAATCAGCCCAAAATATACAGACAGCAGTCAGGATCGTTTTCGGAGCGGGGACGCGCAATAGTGTCGCTGCTGAACTGAAACGGCTGGGGTTGTCAAAGGCCCTCGTCCTTGCAACGCCGCAACAATGCGACGCGGCGCTGGAAATTGCCGAGCAACTGGGGCCATTGGCTGCCGGGGTGTTTTGCAAAGCGGCCATGCATACGCCTGTCGATGTGACCGAGGTCGCGATGGCCCATATCGCGGAAACGAATGCGGATTGCATCGTTGCCATCGGCGGCGGGTCCACGACGGGTCTGGGAAAGGCCATCGCCTACCGCACAGACCTGCCGCAAATTGTGATCCCGACCACCTATGCCGGCAGTGAATGCACCCCGATCCTAGGCCAGACCGAGAACGGAGTGAAAACGACTCTCAGCGACGCAAGCGTTTTGCCGGAGGTCATCCTTTATGATGCCGAACTGGTCAAAACATTGCCTGTGGCCATGACAGTGACATCGGCGCTGAACGCTATGGCCCATGCGGCAGAGGCGCTTTATGCAACCGACCGGACGGCAGAGACAACCGCATTGGCCATTGAGGGCCTGAGCGCGTTTGTCGAAGGATTGCCGCGTGTGCTGGACAACCCATCCGATCTTGAATCCCGCGAGGCGACACAACGAGGCGCATGGGCTTGCGGCACCGTTCTAGGGCAAGTCAGCATGGCGCTACACCACAAGCTTTGCCACACGCTTGGCGGGTCCTTTGACCTGCCGCACGCAGAAACGCACGCGATCGTGCTGCCCCACGCCATTGCCTACAATGCCCGCGCCGCCGCTGATGACTTGCGACCGATTTGCGATTTGCTGGGTGGAACCAATGCTGGCACGGCCTTGTACGATTTTGCCAACAAAATGAACGCGCCAACCGCTCTGCGTGATCTCGGCCTCAAAGAAGCTGACCTCGACCGCGCCGCAGATCTGGCCACAACAAAACCCTACCCAAACCCGCAGCCAGTCACGCGCGAGGAAATCCGCACGCTTTTGCAGGCGGCTTGGGCGGGTGAAACGCCACTTCAGTAATCAAGATAAAGTCTGGGAGGACAACATGATCACACGCCGCAAACTTCTCAAATCAACCGCTGCAACAGGGCTGACTCTGGCCGCAAGTGGCCTTGCCGCGCCTGCCTTGACGCAGGGCGCAAAGATCCGGCTGGGCTATGTCAGCCCGCAATCCGGGCCACTAGCTGCATTCTCGGACGCGGACCAGTTTATCATCGACGGGTTCATGACCTCTGAAGCGGGTTCAAATTTCGAGGTGATCGTCAAGGACAGCCAGTCCAACCCAAACCGTGCCACCGAGGTCGCCAAAGAGCTGATCATCGACGACGAGATCGACATGATGCTTGTAGCCTCTACGCCAGAGACGACCAATCCGGTCGCCACGACCTGCGAATCTGAGGAAATCCCCGTGATCTCGACGGTTGCGCCATGGCAGCCTTACTTCATCGGCCAGCAGGGCAATCCGGGCGATCCAGGAAGCTGGCGGCCGTTTGATTTCAGCTTTCACTTCTTCTGGGGGCTTGAGGATGTGATTTCGACCTTCACAGCAATGTGGAACGAGCTCGACACCAACAAATCCGTCGGGGCGATTTTCCCCAATGATGGCGATGGCAATGCCTGGGGTGATCCGAATGTTGGCTTCCCGCCCGTTTTGGACGCGCAGGGCTTCACCCTGACCGATACTGGTCGCTATCAGAACCTGACTGATGATTTCAGTTCTCAGATCAACGCCTTCAAGGCTGCAAATTGCGAGATTGTCACCGGCGTGCCGATCCCACCAGATTTCACCACCTTCTGGACGCAGGCCAAGCAGCAGGGGTTCAACCCCAAGGCGGCCAGCATCGGCAAAGCGATCCTGTTCCCGCAGGCTGTCGAAGCGCTTGGCGATCAGGGGCATAACCTCAGCTCTGAGGTTTGGTGGTCGCCCACCCATCCATTCTCGTCTTCGTTGACGGGGCAATCCGCTGGCGACCTCGCGTCAGGCTACACGACATCGACAGGTAAGCAGTGGACCCAGCCTATCGGCTTTGTGCATGCGTTGTTCGAGATGGCCGCTGACGTGATGGGCCGTGTTGGAGATAGCCGCGATCCTGACGAAGTCGCCTCTGCAATTGCTGCCACACAGCTTTCCTCAATGGTCGGCCGCATTGCATTCGACGGTGCCGGATTGCCGCCGTTTGCCGCCCAGAACGTCGCCAAGACACCCCTTGTCGGTGGGCAGTGGCGCCTGAACGACGGGGCCTATGATCTGGTGATCGTGGACAACTCCGACCACCCGGACATCCCCACGGGCGGCACGATGGAAGAAATTTCCTGACACAGTAGCGGTTTGCGATCCGGTTGACATAAGCCGGATTGCAAACTCTAACGGAATTCAACGGGCCGGCCCACGCCGGTCAAGGAACCCCTTATGTCCATTCTCTCGCTTCAATCGGTTTCCAAAAGCTTCGGCGCGCTGACCGTCACGGACGATGCCAGTTTTAATGTCCCGCAAGGCCAGGCGCTTGGCATCATCGGGCCGAACGGGGCGGGCAAATCGACGCTGTTCAATTTGATCACCGGAAACATCAGGGCCGACAAAGGCAGCATCCACTTTGAGGGGCGCGACGTCACAAAAGTCTCTGCGATGGAACGGTGCCTAACCGGCATCGGGCGGTCATTCCAGATCCCGCAACCGTTTGAAAAACTCACAGTCTACGAAAATCTGCTCGTTGCCGCGACCCATGGGCGCAACCTGTCCGAACGGGATGTGCGCGACGATTGCGCGGATGTGCTGGAACGCACCGAACTCTTGGGCCGTGCGAACACCCCTGCGGGCCAACTGTCGTTACTGGAACGCAAACGCCTTGAACTATCCCGTGCGATGGCGACGCAACCCAAGTTGCTTTTGCTGGACGAGATTGCGGGCGGGCTGACCGAAGGCGAATGTAAGGCGCTGATCGGCACCATCAAGGACATTCACAGCCAAGGCGTCACGATCATCTGGATTGAGCATGTTCTGCACGCGCTCACCTCTGTTGTGGAACGCTTATTGGTGCTCGATTTTGGCAAGGTCATCGGCCTTGGCGACCCGGACGAGATCATGGCCTCGCGCGAAGTGCAGGAAATCTATCTGGGGATCGAAGTCTGATGGCGTTGTTGCAAACACAAAACCTTGTGGCCCACTACGGTGACTTTCAGGCGCTTTTCGGGGTAGATATCGAGCTGGGCGAGGCCGAGACCATCGCGATTATCGGCGCGAACGGGGCGGGCAAGACGACGCTTATGCGGTCTATTTCAGGCGTGCTTTGCAATGACGCCGCCGCCGTGAAATACGACGGCACAGCAATCGGGTCCAAGCCCGCCGACGAGATCATGTCGCAAGGGGTCGCCATGGTGCCCGAGGGTCGCAAGCTGTTCCCGTCGCTATCGGTCGAAGAGAATCTTTTGATCGGCACCTATGGGCGCAAGATCAGCGGGCACTGGAACCTGAACACCGTATACGATCTGTTCCCAATCCTTGGCGAACGCCGCAACAATCCCGGCACGGCCCTTTCGGGCGGACAACAGCAAATGGTCGCGATCGGGCGCGCCTTGATGAGCAACCCGCGCGTGCTGCTCTGTGATGAGATCAGCCTTGGCCTTGCGCCTGTGGTCATCAAAGACATCTACAAAGCGATCCCGCAGATCAAGGCCGCAGGTGCCTCAATGATCGTTGTCGAACAGGATATTGCACAGGCAATGGCCGTTGCCGACCGCGTGTATTGCATGATGGAAGGTCGCGTAACGCTTTCGGGCACGCCTGACAGCCTGTCGCGCGACAATATTCACAACGCATATTTCGGAGCAGGCCATTGATCTGGATCGATACAATCATTCAAGGCATTCTGCTGGGCGGGCTATATGCCCTCTTTGCCTCTGGCCTTAGCCTCGTCTTCGGGATCATGCGGCTGGTCAATCTGGCCCATGGCGATCTGATCGTGATGGCGGCCTATCTGATCCTTGTTCTAGTAACGCTGTTGGGGCTGTCGCCGTTCATTGCTGTCTTCATCGCGATGCCAGTGATGTTCGGGCTGGGATGGGTGCTGCAACGCTATATGCTGAACCGCACGCTTGGCGATGATATCCTGCCGCCGCTTCTGGTGACGTTCGGGCTTTCAATCGCCTTGCAGAACGCGCTACTCGAAGGGTTCTCTGCCGACAGTCAGCGCCTGCCGACGAATGCCCTGACGACCGCCTCGGTCGATGCGGGGCCAATCACGCTGGGGGTGATGCCGCTGCTCACCTTTGCCTCGGCCGTTCTGGTCATTGTCGGGCTAAATCAGCTGTTCTACCGCACTGAACTGGGGCGCGCGTTTCGCGCCACGTCCGATGATGCGACAACCGCCAGCCTGATGGGCATCAAACCTGCCAACATCTTTGCGACGGCCACAGGGATCGCACTGGTCATCGTGACCATCGCAGCACTTTATCTGGGACTGCGCGCGAATTTCGATCCCAATATCGGCCCGGCGCGCCTGATCTATGCGTTCGAGGCCGTCATCATTGGGGGACTTGGATCCCTTTGGGGTACGCTTCTGGGCGGGATCATCATCGGCGTCGCACAAACCGTCGGGGCCGCGATCAATCCTGAATGGCAAATCCTCGCAGGGCATATCGCCTTCCTGATTGTCCTGCTTGTCCGGCCCCGTGGCCTTTTCCCGAGAGCAAATGACTGATGGCTTATTCCGTAACAACCCAAACTCCTGCATCCCGCGTTGCCGCGATCCTGGGTGCGATCCTGATTATCGTCCTGCTCGCGCTTCCCTTCTTTGCCGGGCGCGGCACAATTCAGGACATGTTTTTCATCCTGACGATGCTGGTACTTGCCCAGTTCTGGAACCTGCTTGCGGGCTATGGCGGGCTGGTCAGCATCGGGCAGCAAGCTTTCGTGGGTATGGGCGCTTATGCCCTGTTCGGCGCAGTGATCTTGTGGCGGCTTGATCCCGTGCTATCCATTTTGCTGGCAGGCGTCGCGGCTTTGGTCATTGCGGTACCCACTGCCTTCTTCGCATTTCGCCTGAACGGCGCGTACTTCGCCATCGGCACTTGGGTGATCGCAGAAGTCGTCCGTCTTCTGGCCGCGCAGTGGAAAACGCTGGGAGGCGGTACAGGCACCTCGTTGCCCCGCGATGCAACCCGCGATATGTGGTTTGTGGAGATGATCGAGAACACACTTGGTGTCCGGTCCGCCGCCGCGCGTGATATCCTCGCATATTGGTTGGCGCTGATCCTCGCCATTGCCACCATTGGCGGCATCTACTGGCTGCTGCGCACCCGGCGGGGGCTGGCCTTGGCTGCCGTTCGCGACAATACCGAAGCCGCGAAATCCGTTGGCGTGGACGCGGACCGCATGAAGTGGGTCGTCTTTCTGGCCTCCGCCTTCGGCACCGGTCTCGCGGGTGGTTTGATCTACATGCAGAAGGCGCGGATCAGTCCCGATGCGGCGTTCAGCGTCACCGACTGGACAGCCTACGTCATCTTCATTGTGGTCATCGGAGGGATCGGCACCATTGAAGGCCCCATTATTGGCGTGCTTGTCTTCTTTGCTCTGCAATCGCTGCTGGCTGATTTTGGCAGCTGGTATCTGATAACGCTTGGCGTGCTGGCCATCGTCATCATGCTGGTCGCCCCGCGTGGGCTTTGGGGCCTTTTTTCTGAACGCACGGGCCTGCACCTTTTCCCAATTCGCCGCCGATTAACGGGCGGAAAACTCAAGCTTTCGGAGGAATAATCATGGCAGATATCACAACAGAGGTCCTTGTCATCGGGACGGGTCCCGCAGGGTCTGCAAGTGCGGCACTGCTGTCGAGCTACGACGTCGAGAACATCGTCATCAATCGCTATCACTGGCTGGCCAACACGCCGCGCGCCCATATTACCAACCAGCGCACTATGGAAGTGCTGCGCGACTTGGGAAAAGAGGTGGAAAACGAGGTCTACATCAACGCGATGGACCAAAGCCTGATGGGCGAGAACGTCTTTTGCGAAAGCCTTGCGGGCGAGGAGATCGGGCGGATGAAGTCCTGGGGGACGCATCCTTTGTCCAAGGCCGAACACCTGCTGTCCTCGCCGACCTTCATGAACGACCTGCCGCAAACCTTCATGGAGCCGATCCTGTTCAAGACCGCTTGCAAACGCGGCACCCGTGCGCGGATGAGCACGGAATACAAAAGCCATGTGCAGGACGCCGACGGCGTCACCACAACCTGCCTCGACCGGTTGACCGGCAAAGAGTTCACGATCCACTCCAAGTATCTCATTGGCGCGGATGGAGGCAATTCGCTTGTGGCCGAGAACGAGAACCTGCCGTTTGAGGGCAAGATGGGCGTTGGCGGCTCGATGAACATCTATTTCCGTGCGGACTTGTCAAAATACGTCGCGCATCGGCCTTCGGTACTTTACTGGATCATGCAGCCCGGCGCGGATGTCGGCGGCATCGGCATGGGACTTATCCGGGCGATCCGCCCTTGGAACGAGTGGCTGATTGTCTGGGGCTATGACATCAACGAACCTGCGCCCGACGTGGATCAGAAGATGGCGACAGACGTGGCGCGCCAATTGGTCGGCGACCCAGAGCTGGAGATTGACTTGATCAGCGCAAATACCTGGACCGTGAACGATTCCTATGCGACGCAGATGTCCAAGGGGCGCGTATTCATCATGGGCGATGCCGCACACCGCCACCCGCCGTCCAACGGGCTGGGGTCCAACACCTCCATTCAGGACGCGTTCAATCTGGCATGGAAAATCGCCGCTGTGGTCAAGGGTCAGGCGGGGACAGACCTGCTCGACAGTTACAACGACGAACGTGCCCCTGTCGCCAAGCAGATCGTAACCCGAGCCAACCAATCCATCGGCGAGTTTGGCCCGATCTTTGATGCGCTCGGCATGACCGGCGGCACGGATGTCGAAAAGATCAAGGCGAATATGGATGCCCGCTGCGACAGTACGCCCGAAGCCGAGGCGCAGCGCGATGCCCTCAACGCCGCGATCGCGTTCAAGAAATACGAGTTTGACGCGCATGGTGTTGAAATGAACCAACGTTATGCGTCCAATGCCACCGTTACGGATGGACAGATCGAACCAGATTTCGCGCTTGATGCAGACCTACACTACCAGCCAACCACTTGGCCGGGCGCGCGTATTCCGCATGTTTGGCTTTTTGACGATCAGGGCGGAAAACACTCCACGCTTGATCTGGCGGGCGGCGGGGCCTTTACGCTGTTCACCGGTCTAGGCGGCAAAGCATGGGCCGAAGCAGCTGACAGGGTCGCCGCTGACCTTGGCATCAAACTGCACGCTCATGTCATTGGCCCGCGGCAGACATATGTGGACCATACCGGCGATTGGGCCCGTGCGCGCGAGGTTGGAGACTCCGGCTGTATACTGACACGTCCGGACCAACACGTCTGTTGGCGGAGCGATGCGGTCGCGGAAGATACCGCAGCGGAACTCACCCGCGTCCTTTCAAAAATTCTGGCCCGATAGGAGGTGATGATGTCCAATCAAGAACAAGGCTATTTTACCGAAGAAAACTCAGCCGATGTCGTTGTCAGCCAGATCGCCGAAACTACAGAACCAAGGCTCGCAGAGGTTATAGAAGCTGTAACCCGCCACCTGCACGCCGCAGTCAAGGAAATCGAACCGACACAAGAAGAGTGGTTGGCCGCCATCATGTTCTTGACGAAAACAGGTCAGATGTCTGATGACTGGCGTCAGGAGTTTATTCTTCTCAGCGACATATTCGGTGTATCGATGCTGGTCGATGCCATTAACAACCGAAAACCAAGCGGTGCATCAGAATCCACGGTCCTTGGTCCATTTCACGTACCTGATGTTCCGGAATTGCCCATGGGAGCCAATATTTGCCTTGATGGCAAGGGTGAGCCGATGCTGATCAAGGGCCGCATCTTGAATACCGATGGCGAACCCATCGAAGGCGCGAAAATCGACGTCTGGCAGACCAACGATGACGGCTTCTATGACGTTCAGCAAAAGGGCATTCAGCCTGATTTCAATCTGCGAGGCGTCTTCCGCACCGGCATTGACGGAACCTATACATTCTGGGGCGCGAAGCCACGCTTCTACCCGATCCCAGATGATGGCCCGGTCGGAAAGTTGCTTGGAAGCCTTGGCCGCCATCCTTATCGTCCGGCGCACTTGCACTACATCCTTGAAGCTGAGGGTTATCAGACACTTATCACGCACATATTTGATCCTGACGACGAGTACATCCGATCGGACGCTGTTTTCGGCGTAAAAGAAAGTCTGCTCGCCAAGTTTGAGCTGATTGAAGATCCAACACGGATCAGTGAAGAAGGAGCAGAAGGGCCCTTCTATGAGGTGATCCATGACTTTGTTCTGGCACCGGTATCATGAGTAATCCGTGCATCATTTGCGTAGCAATAACTGGCAGCTTGCCGCGTAAATCATACTGATTGATGTGCCCATCTGTATGGCAAGCGCATGTATATCCATCCCATCGTTGAGTAGGGCAAAGGTCGCATAGGTGTGGCGTAGGTACTGTCAGATAAAACTAACTTGAGACGGGGCGGGCGGTTTCGTAGCCTCGCCGTATGACAAAACACTCCCCATTCAGGTACTTTAAAACGAGTCCTGAGATCATCCGCTTGGCTGTGATGCTGTACGTTCGTTTTCCGCTCTCACTCCGTAACGTGGAAGATCTTCTGCACGAACGAGGCATTGAGATCAGCCACGAAACAGTTCGGTTTTGGTGGAATAGATTTGGTCCGATGTTTGCTGCTGAGATACGAAGAAACCGGGT
>Ga0206131_10002754_pt1 | contig 20893 bp, 19 predicted proteins | sample Helgoland_Spring_FD_148636 | JGI IMG/M metagenome (GOLD analysis project Ga0206131, IMG submission 148636) | Pelagic subsurface seawater microbial communities from Kabeltonne, Helgoland, North Sea - Helgoland_Spring_Bloom_20160517_1 | ecosystem: Environmental > Aquatic > Marine > Epipelagic ...
CAGCAGAGAAAGCAAAAATTGAGCTTTCGTCTACAACTTCTACGGAAATCAACTTGCCTTATATCATGCCTGTAGACGGTGTTCCAAAACATTTAGTTCGAACACTACAACGTGCAAAATTTGAGCAATTGATATCGGAAATCGTAGAAAGAACTATCGCGCCTTGTAGATCTGCACTTAAAAATGCTGGTTTATCTGCAGGTGATATTGACGAAGTAATTATCGTTGGAGGTTCAACTAGAATTCCAATCATTCAGGATGCTGTTAAAAACTTCTTCGGAAAAGCACCATCGAAAGGTGTGAATCCTGATGAGGTTGTTGCTATTGGTGCTGCAATTCAGGGTGGAGTTTTAACCGGTGAGGTTAAAGATGTTCTTCTTTTAGATGTTACTCCGTTATCTCTTGGTATTGAGACAATGGGTGGAGTGTTTACCAAATTAATTGAGTCTAATACAACTATTCCAGCTAAAAAATCAGAGGTTTTCTCTACAGCTGCGGATAATCAACCTTCTGTTGATATTCATGTGCTTCAAGGTGAGCGTCCTATGGCGAATGACAATAAATCTCTAGGTAGATTTCAGCTTAGCGATATTCCAGCGGCGCCAAGAGGTGTGCCTCAAATTGAAGTAACATTCGATATTGACGCAAATGGAATCATGAATATTTCTGCAAAAGATAAGGGCACAGGAAAAGAACAATCGATTAAGATTGAAGCTTCCTCAGGTTTGTCTGACGCGGAAATTGAAAAAATGAAGGCAGAGGCAGAAGCAAACGCAGAAGCAGATCAAAAGAAGAAAGAAGAAGTTGAGGTTGTGAATAAAGCTGACTCTACAATCTTCCAAACTGAAAGACAGCTTAAGGAATATGGAGATAAACTTCCAGCAGATAAAAAACAACCTATCGAAGATGCTTTAGCAGAATTGAAAAAGGAGTTTGAAGCGAAGAATATTGAGAACCTTGAACCAGCGATGGAAAAGTTGAACAATGTATTCCAAGCGGCATCTCAAGAAATGTATAATGCAACCAACCAAGAGGGCGGAGAACCTAACGCGGGTCAGCCACAAGGAGAAGGCGCAGAAAATGCTCAAGATGAGGTCACAGACGTTGACTTCGAAGAAGTAAACGAAAAGAAATAGTCTCTAGTAGTAAAGGATTATTTGGTTATAAGTTAAAAGGCACCCTCGGGTGCCTTTTTTTATAATAAACTGAAAGTTGTTTTTAAATTATTTCATTCAGTTCAAGAATATTTTGTTAAATTAATCCAAATAAAACACTTAATTATGAAAAAAAAAGTATTCTATTTGTTCTTGGTTTTAACTTTCTTTTATAGCTGCAGTAACAGTCCTGAGGGTAAAATGTTATGTGGTGGGAATTATAAAATAGAGGTAAATGATGGAGGATCATACAAAATGTATTTTCAAACTAAAGCTAACGGTACTTGGTGTTCATGCGATGGTACTTGGTCGTGGGATGAGGAAAATGAAATATTAGACCTTTCTAAGAATGATTCGAGATGTACCAGTCTTCAAGATAAGGCGGGTAAATATCAATGGGATAGTGATAAAGAAGGTTTTAAAACTCCAGACGGAGGATTAATAGACTATGGTATTGGCGGAGAATGTGGTACTTACTAGAAAAACACTTATGATTAAGTTAAGATTTATATTTATTTTATTTTTATTTTATTCTTGTAGCGAGAATCAAAACGTTGGACCTAAATTTAACAATGCAAAAGATATATTTGGGAAATACTGTGACAAGGATTGTTATTTTTCAATAACCATAGGGGCTGTTGATGATTTTAAAAAGTTTAAGGGAGACCGTAATTTACAGAAGCAGGATGCTGTTTACAATTATTCGCAAAGTGATGATTGGGATGGATCTGTATATATTGACAAAGGATCTGGTGTTACAGGAATTGGTTTTTGGAAACTGAATACTGCAGGCATTATTGAACAGAAAGGAGAATGCCCAGGAGATACTCAAGGAATGGAATTTAATGGTTGTGAGATTGATATTAGTTGGATGAAAACAATTAATGGCTATGAAATATACCCTGACGGTATTTATTATATAAGAAATAGCAAAAGTGGTATTGACCAAAACTTTATTACTGCTTCAGAGGATGATTTCAAAACGTTTCTTCGAGTTCATTCTTGTGGTGCTGTATTTATGAAACAATAAAATAAAACAAAAAAAAATGGACGAAATTATAGAGAAATTAAAGGAGCTATGGGAAGGATTGAGCTCTAAAATGAAAATGATAGTTATTGGTTCGGGTGCTCTTGTAGCTCTAATAGTTTTAATTGTCTATGTTGCCTCTGAGTCGCGTGAAGAAAAAATCGAGCGTTTTCAATCAGAAATTAGACCTTATTATCAAGCCGAAATGTCTTCATGCCTGAAGTCTTTCCCACTTTTTGGAGTGAAATTAGAAGGTGACATGAATGCAACCTCTAAAGAAGGATGGAGTGCAGGATCCGTAGGGACATATACAGAACTGCTAAAAAATAAGACGATGCTCTTTAGCCTAGAAGTGGCAGGGCCCAATGGAATAGAATATAAGCAAAATTGGGGAGAACTTGCAATTCTTGGATTGAATAAAAAAATCAATGATAGAACACATAAAGCTTATGCCAAATACTTTGGCCAAGACTTGGAAAAGTATGGTTTTTTGGAAGTTGAATCTATGATTTTGTCCTTTGTATATGATTGGATTAGAGATATAAAGGAAGTTGGTGATGAGTCTGCTGACTTTATGGAAGAACAGGAATCGGAAGAATTTTCGGAATCAGATAATTTTTCCGAATGGGATATTAGTAATTATGGTTCTTCGCGTGAGACAGGACATATGTATGTTGTAGATTTTTCTAAGGAAAATATGAACGAGGATAGATTCAACGATATAAAGGGGTATATACATAATCCAAAACGAGAGGAATTAAGAGGTAAATATTTTTTCGGTTTTCATTCGTCTTTCGGTGGTGGTAGAGATTTTCAAATTACTACTGAAATCACTCGTGCACAATATGATAGTTACTTAAAGTTCTATGCTGAGCTTAAGTAGTTCTCGCTACGCTTATTTTTTTATTTGAAATAACCATAGTCTAAAATGGTTGTGAAGAAATCCAATCATTTCATATGATGACATAAGGACTCAAAAGAGTTATATTCTCCTCTTTAAAAAAATCATGTCCGCATTCAATTTCAATAAGCGCATCTACCTGGTTGATTCTTTTTAAAAATGATTCGGCTTGTCTTGTTCTGATGACCTGATCGTATTTACCCATGATCACCCTAAAGTATATATTGTTGGAATCTAGGGATTTTCCGATCGCATTGAGGTCAGGGTTAATATTCCTGAATCCTCGCCAAGTTCTTGAGGCTCTTTGAAATTTCTCTTTATTTGCTGCAAACAATTCAATAAAGGAAAAAACTTTAGGTCGTACCAACCCAAGTTTAAATAGGAGTTTCGCTATTCTAATAAACGATTCTGGTGAATTTTCCCATTTTTGAAATAATAGTCTAGCCAAACGCATTCGTGAGGTTCGATTATAAAAGCTCATCGGGTCCATTCCGTCAGGAGAAATTACTTGAACTGATTTTAGTCGTTCTTCATATAAAGGAAGTAGTGAAAGTACAAATCTTCCACCTTGAGAAAAACCAATAAAATGAAAATGATCGTTTGCCTCTTTATCAATAATTTTTGCAAAGATTGAATTGAATTCTTCGATTTTCAGGGGTTGGTTTTCGATTCTTTCTACAGGAAATTGAGATTTTCCATGATGAGGTAGTACAATTAATATCAGTTTCCGATCTTTTTTTGCCAAAAACAAAAAATCTTCCACGTTTCTGCCATGTCCATGAAAGCAAACCAATGTATGACGACCAATTCCTTGCGTGTAATATTCTAGACTTAGTTCATTATTTGTAACTATTTGAGCCTTCATATGCTTGAAATTAATAAAATGTAAATGTTTTTTTTGTAGGGACTGAACACTAATTAACATTTTGGTAAAAATTTGTGAATAAACAATTTGTAGTTTATCACTTCTTTACTAGTAATTCAATTAAATTTGCTCTCGATTTATTGTGTTATGTTATATCATCTAAATTGAACATTATATGCCCAAAGATTCTTCAATCAAATCTATATTAATTATTGGTAGCGGTCCCATTGTCATTGGACAAGCTTGTGAATTTGATTATGCTGGCTCTCAGGCTTCAAGATCTTTAAGAGATGAGGGTATTGAGGTTACTTTAATCAATTCGAATCCTGCAACAATCATGACCGACAAAGTTGTTGCAGATAACGTTTATTTAAAGCCTCTTGAGCCGTCAAGTGTTCGAGAAATTCTTGAGCAACACAATATCGATGCGGTCCTTCCAACAATGGGTGGGCAAACTGCATTGAATTTGTGCATCAAATGTGATGAAATGGGGCTTTGGGAAGAGTTTGATGTAGATATAATAGGTGTCAACATCGATGCGATAGAAATCACTGAGAATAGAGAGGCTTTCCGTGATTTAATGACTGAAATTGGCGTGCCTATGGCACCTCAGAAAACAGCTAAATCTTTTTTAGAAGGAAAAGAGATTGCTCAGGAGTTTGGTTTCCCTTTATGCATTAGGCCTTCATACACGTTGGGTGGTTCTGGTGCATCTATTTTGCATGATCCAAAAGAATTTGACAATTTGTTAGAACGTGGTCTTCAACTTTCCCCCATTCATGAGGTCATGATTGATAAAGCATTATTGGGCTGGAAGGAATACGAGCTAGAACTTTTGAGAGATTGTAATGATAATGTCGTTATTATATGTTCAATCGAGAATTTTGATCCGATGGGAATTCACACAGGTGATTCCATAACGGTCGCTCCAGCTATGACTTTGTCAGATACTACTTTTCAGAGAATGAGGGATATGGCGATCAATATGATGCGTTCTATCGGAGAGTTTGCAGGAGGATGTAATGTTCAGTTTGCAGTTTCTCCTGATGAAAAGGAAGAAATTATTGCAATTGAAATTAATCCAAGAGTCAGTCGTTCATCTGCCTTAGCTTCGAAAGCAACAGGGTATCCTATTGCAAAAATTGCATCAAAGCTAGCAATTGGATACTCATTAGATGAGCTACAGAATCAGATTACAAAAACCACATCTGCGCTTTTCGAACCTACATTGGATTATGTGATTGTTAAAATTCCCAGATGGAATTTCAACAAATTCCCTGGTACGGACCGGAAATTAGGACTTCAAATGAAGTCTGTTGGTGAAGTCATGGGAATTGGACGTTCGTTTCAAGAGGCCCTTCAAAAAGCATGTCAATCGTTAGAGATAAATCGAAATGGACTTGGTGCAGATGGTAGAGAATTGACCAATCAAAAAGAGATTCTTCATTCACTAGAAAACGCAAGCTGGAATAGGTTGTTTCATATTTATGATGCAATTAAGTTAGGTATCCCATTTAAAACCATTGTTGAAAAAACCAAAATTGATATCTGGTTCCTTAAGCAAATCGAGGACCTTATAAATTTAGAAGGTCGTATTGAGAAATTTCATATTGAAAACCTTCCGGAAGAGCTGTTTTTTGAGGCAAAACAAAAAGGTTATGCAGATCGACAAATTGCTCATTTACTACGATGTTTAGAATCAGAGGTGCATTCCAAAAGAAATGCAATAGGTTTGAATCGCGTTTATAAATTAGTCGATACCTGTGCTGCTGAATTTTCTGCACAAACGCCATATTACTATTCTACCTTTGAATTTGAAAATGAAAGTAAAGTCTCAGATAAGAAAAAAGTTGTTGTATTAGGCTCAGGTCCCAATCGTATTGGGCAAGGGATTGAATTTGATTACTCATGTGTTCATGGAGTACTTGCCGCAAAGGAATGCGGATACGAAACAATCATGATAAATTGTAATCCAGAAACTGTTTCTACTGACTTTGATACTGCTGATAAACTTTATTTTGAGCCTGTGTTTTGGGAACATATTTATGATATCATTCAGCATGAAAAACCTGAAGGTGTAATTGTACAGCTCGGTGGTCAGACTGCACTTAAATTGGCAGAAAAATTAAGTCGCTACGGTATAAAAGTTTTAGGTACGAGTTTTGACGCTTTGGACCTTGCGGAAGACAGAGGTCGTTTTTCAAAGCTTCTTGAAGCAAATGAGATTCCTTTTCCAAAATATGGAGTTGTCGAAAGTGCGGAGCAAGCTTTAGAACTATCCGATGATTTGGGCTTTCCATTACTTGTTCGACCCTCGTATGTTTTGGGTGGTCAGAAAATGAAAATTGTAATAAATAAAGAGGAATTAGAGCATCATGTTGTTGATATTTTAAACGAGATGGGGGACAACCAAATTCTTCTTGATCACTTTTTAGGTGGAGCTATAGAAGCAGAAGCCGATGCTATTTGTGATGGTGAGGATGTTTACATTATTGGTATAATGCAGCATATAGAACCCGCTGGAATTCACTCGGGAGATTCATATGCCGTTCTGCCTCCATATAATCTTGGTGATTTTGTAATGACTCAAATCGAAGACATAACTAAAAAGATAGCAGTGGAACTTCAGACTGTGGGACTTATTAATATTCAGTTTGCTATCAAAGATGACAAGGTTTATGTAATTGAGGCCAATCCGAGAGCGTCTAGAACAGTTCCATTTATTGCAAAGGCTTACGATGAGCCATATGTGAATTATGCAGCAAAAGTAATGCTCGGCGAGAAAAAAGTAAAAGACTTTAATTTTACGCCTCACAAAAAAGGATATGCCATAAAAATACCTGTCTTTTCATATGAGAAGTTTCCAGATGTTAAAAAAGAGCTAGGTCCAGAAATGAAGTCTACGGGTGAAGCCATCAGATTTATAGATGACCTTAAAGATCCATTCTTCAGAAAAGTTTATTCAGAACGAAATATGCATTTGTCACGTTAATGACATTTTATACCTAATCTCACTCCCCCTTTTTTTATATTTGTACTATGTCAAACATAGAACATATTGTAGCACCTGTAAAAACGGAGATGGGTTCTTTCGAAGCTTATTTTAAAGAGGCGCTCGAGTCAAATGTCCCGCTCTTAGACAAGGTTACGCAATACATCGTTAAAAGAAAGGGAAAGCAAATGCGTCCTTTGTTTGTTTTTTTATCTTCCAAGCTATTTGGTGAAACAAATGATATTACTTTTCATGCGGCTTCTCTAGTGGAATTATTACATACAGCGACACTTGTTCATGATGACGTTGTAGACGACGCAAATGAACGCAGAGGTTTCTTCTCTGTAAATGCATTGTGGAAGAATAAAATAGCTGTTCTTGTGGGCGACTTTATGCTTTCCAAAATACTTTTGCTTTCAATTGAGAAAGAGAATATCGCACTTCTTGAGGTTGTCGCTCGTTCTGTTAAAGAAATGAGTGAAGGGGAATTGCTACAAATAGAAAAAGCTAGATCATTAGATATTACAGAAACAATATATTTTGAGGTTATTAAGAAAAAAACAGCTTCATTGATTTCAACTTGCTGTGAAGCGGGAGCTATTAGTGTTGGTGCACATGAGCATAGAGAAAAAATGAGACTTTTTGGTGAGAAGGTCGGTCTGGCATTTCAAATTAAGGATGACATATTTGATTATGGTACACCCGGGAATATAGGTAAACCTACGGGAATAGATATTCGAGAACAAAAAATGACGCTTCCTTTGATTCATACCCTAGAAAATTGTCCACCAAAAGTGAAAGCTGAATTAAAAAACATCATCAAAAATCATAATGAGAATAGTGCTAAAATTAATCGAGCGACATCTTTAGTTTTGAAATACGGCGGTATTGATTATGCGTATAAAATCATGAATGAATATGCAGATGCTGCAAAGTCTATTCTTGAAGATCTTCCGGACAGCTCAGCAAAAACAGCATTAGTTGCTTTAGTAGATTATACGATGAATAGAGATAAATAATATGAGATTTATTTATGTAATTGGCATATTCTTGTTCTTTAGTTGCGGATTAAATGATGCGTCGTCCTCGGCTTCAGTTAATGTTCGTTCAAGTGAAATTCTCGTTGATTCATTGGATGGGGTTTACAAAGAATGGTATCCAGGAAAGCAACAAATTAAATATTTAGGTAACTTAGACCAAGAGGGAAAGCGACACGGTAAATGGTCATTTTTCTTAGAGTCAGGATTAGAGAAGTCAATGACTACTTACACCCATGGTGCTAGAGAAGGTTTTTCAATTGTTAAACATGATAACGGTGTGCTTTTTTACCGAGGCGAATGGCGCAAAGATAAAAAGGTTGGTATATGGACTACATACGACGCAAAAGGTGTCGTCGTTTCTGAAATTAATTATTCGAAATAGTGAGTAAAATCCCTGCACATATTGTTGATGAAATTATGCAGACTGCTCTTGTAGAGGAGGTTATTGGTGATTTTGTTCAACTCAAAAGAGCAGGTTCTAATTTAAAAGGTCTAAGTCCATTTACTGATGAAAAGACACCTTCATTTGTAGTTTCTCCAGCAAAACAGATTTTTAAGTGTTTCTCAACTGGAACCGGTGGAACTGTGGTTACCTTCTTAATGGAAAAGGAGCATTTTACCTATCCTGAAGCATTAAGATGGTTAGCGGATAAATATGGGATAAATATCCCCGCACCTCGCGAACAAACTAAGGAGGAACTCGAACAGATTTCTGAAAAAGAGAGTCTATATGTCATTAATGATTTTGCAAATGAATACTTTCAAAGTAATCTCAAGATTGATAAAGAAGGCAAAGCAATTGGATTGTCTTATTTTTTAGAACGGGGTTTTACACAGGAAACAATCAATAAATTTCAATTGGGCTATTGTCTTGATAGGAGCGATGCCTTTACCAAAGCAGCGATTGATAAAGGGTATAAAATTCAATACCTCACAAAGGTTGGCTTAACAAAGCAGAAAGAGGATTACACTTTTGATTTCTACAGAGGTAGAGTTCTTTTTCCTATTCATAGTATTTCGGGTCGTGTCCTGGGATTTGGTGGAAGAACACTTAAGAGTGACAAGAAAGTTGCGAAATACTACAATTCGCCGGAAAGTCCAATATATAATAAAAGTGAGATTCTTTATGGCTTATATTTTTCTAAAGGAGCTATCATTAAGAATGATGAATGTTTCTTGTGCGAGGGGTATACTGATGTAATTTCTATGTTTCAATCTGGTGTCGAGAATGTCGTTTCGTCTTCTGGAACATCCTTAACAAAGGAACAAGTTCGACTTGTAAAACGCTACACAAAGAATTTAACGATCCTTTATGATGGAGATGCTGCTGGAATTAAGGCATCTTTTCGAGGAATAGATTTAATCTTAGAGGAAGGGTTAAATGTACAAGTTGTTCTTTTCCCAGATGGAGAAGATCCTGATTCATTCGCGAAAAGTCATTCTCTAAGTGAGCTTAAGCAAATGATTTCTGACAACAAACAGGATTTTATATCATTTAAGTCTTCTGTTTTAATGGATGGTGTCGGTGATGATCCAATTCAAAGATCTAAGCTGATTCGTGAGGTCGTTCAGTCTGTTGCGCTAATTCCAGATCAAATTACAAGAAGCGTTTATGTTCAAGAAATCGCAAAGAAATTTGAGATTAATGAAAAGACCATTTCAAATGAGCTTTTAAAACTATTGCGTTCTAAGCTTACAAAAGATCAGCAAGGAGGTAGGTCGTTACAGCAGCAAGGTTACACTGAATCTCAATTACCACCAGTTCAAGCTCCTGTTTCTGAGAGTAAAAAAGAGCCCTTTGCTTACGAACTTGACCTTATTCGTTTGATGCTTTTATTCGGCACAAGGGAGATTTCAATTTTAGACGAAAATGGCAGTAGCCAGAATACCAATGTCATAGAGCTCGTATACGGGGAGCTAACTCATGATGAATTAGCGTTTCAGCACACAATGTGTCAGCGTATTTTTGATGAATTTAAAGTCAATTTAGCAAATCAGGTATTGTTATCAACCTCTTATTTTAAGAATTTAGAAAATCAAAAAATTGTATCTTTCGTCGCGCATCTTGAAAGCAGTGAGATTGAGCTCAGTGCAAATTGGGTGAATAAATACAACATAAGAACGACATCGGAGATTGATGATATATACAAATCGGTAATGAATTCGATATATAACTTTAAGTATCATAAAATTGATGAGATGATTACAAGTATTAAAGGTCAGATTAAAAATGGCACCTCAAATAATGAGGAGATGTTAGACCTTCTTGCCGAGCAAATGACATACGAGAAAATCAAAAAAGAATTGTCAGAAAAATTAGGTAGAATAATTATAAAATAATGAGTGTAGCACTATTCCATATTGGTCCTTTTGATGTAAATATTTGGAACATACTTGTCCTGAGTTTAATATTTTATTTGGCGTTTAAAGGCAAAAAAATAGCGCTTAGGCTTATTGATAAGTACGTCGCAAAGACAGAACTTAATATCAAGGGAAAGAAACTAGCTCGACTAAAGCTTATTAGTCAAAGTGTCTATTTCTTAGCGTTTTATTTATGTATTCTCAGCCTTCGTGTGAATAATCCTCTGGTAAGCTTTGACGATTTGTTGAATTACCCAATAATTCAAATTGCAAGCTTTAAATTTTCATTTTATCATATTATTGTGATTTTGACCGTTTTGTTCAGCGCGCGTATATCTGTTTTCTTTTCACGTCTTTATATTTTAAGGCGGCTACGGGAAAACCCAAGTCACGATGAAGGAAACGAGTATATATATACGCAACTTGCCAAATATGTAATTTACGTATTTGCCTTTCTTTTCTGTTTTAAAGCCTTAAATGTACCTTTAACTAATCTGTTCATAGGTTCCACGGCAGTTCTTGTGGGAGTTGGTCTTGGTTTACAGGATGCGTTTAGAGATTTAATAGCCGGCTTTATTCTGCTTTTAGAGGGCAACATCAGGGTAGGGGATGTCATCAAAATATCTCCAACTTCTAACGAAGAACCCTTAGTTGTTCGGATAAAGAAAATAAATATAAGAACGACACAAATTCAAACCTGGGAGGGTAATGTGTTGGTTATTCCAAACACAATATTAACGCGTGACAAGGTAGAAAATTGGAGTCATGGATCGAAGCTTACGCGGTTCATAATAAATGTCACGGTAGCATATGGTTCAAATACAGAACTCGTTAAAGACCTATTGAAAGAGGCTGCAAACGGTCATCCAAAAGTAAAAAAGACCCATCAGATTATTGTCAGGCTTTCCGACTTTGGTGACAATGGTCTTCATTTAGAATTGATTTTTTGGGCTGATCAACATTGGGATGTACAGACCTATAAATCTGAAATTCGATTCGAAATAGATCGACTATTTAGAAAACACAATATTCGGATTCCATTCCCTCAGCGCACACTTCACATGCCTACTCAAGATTAAATCAAGCAAGCTTTATAGGCGGTAATTGTTTTTTTTATGCCTAAATAAAGCGCATCTGTCACGATGGCATGACCAATTGACACCTCGGATAGGTGCTTTACTCGAGTTTTGAAAAAATTCAGATTTTCTAGATTCAAATCATGACCTGCATTAATTCTCAAGCCAAGCTTGTTCGCTAGCTCGGCAGCATCAACATAAGGCTTTACAGCTTTTTCTTTATTCACGTGAAAGGCGTCAGCATAAGGTCCAGTATAAAATTCAATGGCATCTGTTTTCACCTCACTTGCTAAATAAATACTTTCAATATCAGCGTTCACGAAAATAGAGGAACGAACACCATTTTTTTTTAATGCTAAGATTATTGTGCTTAAGAAATCCTTGTTATTCTCAATATCCCAGCCATTATCAGAAGTTAATACCCCTGGAGGATCTGGAACTAAAGTAGCCTGAGCTGGCTTTAGGTCTTGTATGAGTTTCATGTATCTTTCATCGGGATAACCTTCGATATTAAATTCAGTTGTGACAACAGGTGCCAATTCATAGGCGTCTTTTGTTGTTATGTGTCTTTGATCGGGCCTTGGATGTATTGTAATACCCTGAGCACCATAGTTTTCACAATCTTTAGCGAACTGAACAAGATTTGGTAAGGATCCACCTCGTGCATTCCGAAGGGTCGCAATTTTATTAATATTTACACTTAAGTTAACCATGGCACTAATTTTGGTGTTGTAAATTTACAAACTCTTAAATGAATTTACTACTTTGGACACAGTCATGAATGCAATAGATTTAATAACCTACGATATACCACCTCTGGTTCATTCTGATAGCGGTGAAAAGGCTATGAATTGGATGGATGAATTTAAAGTCTCCCATTTGCCCGTTCTCAAAAATGGTAATTATGTGGGACTGGTTTCTGAAACTGACATTTTAGATAAGCTAGATTTTAGTAAGAATCTAGATGAACTTTTTCAGCATTTGCCTCGCCCTTATGTAAATGCTGAGGCGCATTTATTTGAAATTTTATCTAAGATATCTGAATATAAAATTAGTGTAATGCCAATCCTTGATAAGGATGAGAAATATATTGGTTGCACAAATATATTTGAGCTGATGACCACGATTGCAAATACGGCAAGTATTAAGGAAAAAGGTGGAATTTTAGTGCTCGAGATTAATCAATCTGATTACTCCATGTCTCAAATTGCACAGATTGTGGAAAGTAATAATGCTAAAATACTCAGCTCCACCATATTATCAGATCCATCATCTACTAATATGGATGTTACTTTAAAAATCAATCAGGAAGATTTAACGCACATTATTCGAACTTTTGAGCGTTATGATTATACGGTTAAGGCTGAGTATCAAAATGGAATGGGGTCTGATGATTTAAAGTGGCGCTATGATGCATTAATGAATTATTTGAAATATTAAATATGCAAGTTGCAATCTACGGTCGTAAAATAACAAAGCTCACCCTACCTGCATTCAATGAAATTCTGGAGACTGTATCCAGCTTTGGTTGGGGTATTTTGCTAGAAGAAGACTTGTCTAAATCCCTAAAACAAAAAGGCTTAAATAGCGATTCAACTCAAACATTTTCCTCTCACAAACATCTAAAAAACGGTGTGGATTTAATGATAAGTGTTGGTGGTGATGGAACATTTTTAAAATCGGTTGATTATGTCCGCGACTCAGGAACACCGGTTTTAGGTATAAATACAGGACGTCTTGGATTTCTTGCAAACGTGGCAAAGGACCAAATTCAAGAGGCCTTAAGTTTGATAAAAGCAAAGAAGTATATTTTTCAAAAACGATCCCTTTTAAGCGTTCATGTTAATGATGGTACTGGCGCTCAAGATTTTTTTGCGATGAATGAACTTGCTTTACATAAAAAGGACACATCCTCAATGATTACAGTGAAAGTTTCCTTAGATGGAAATTTCCTAAATTCCTATTGGTCTGATGGTTTAATTGTTTCAACTCCCACAGGTTCTACAGCATACAATTTGAGTTGTGGCGGCCCAATTGTAACTCCCGGCTGTCAGGTTCACATTGTCACACCAATTGCACCACATAATTTGAACGTACGACCTATGGTCATTCCTGATCATATGCCGATAACCTTGAATGTTGAAGGACGCGGCCGCTCCTATTTAATGAGTATTGATGGAAAGTCTCGTAGCATTAAGCAGGGGCAAGAAATTATTATAAATAAGGCAGCTTTCATGATCAATGTCATTAAATTTGAAAACAATAACTTTTTAGATACAATTAGAAACAAGATGCTTTGGGGCATCGATAAAAGAAATTAAATGAAAATTATATTCTCCTCCTTACTGTTTGCAGCAGTGATTTCGCCTAATGCATTAGGCCAGTCAAAATTAATTAATCAAGTTGATAGTGTCTCTTATCTAATTGGACAGACTATCGCTACCAATGTGATGCGTGATTTGAGTGAAGCAAACAAAGCACTTGTCATCCAAGGACTCAGTGACGCTCTGAATAATCAAACACCTTTATGTTCTGATCCTGGAAATACTGTCTTAAGTGCTTATTTTCAGAAAAAGAGTTTAGAGAAAGCAGCAGCAGCAGAAAAAGAAAACCTTGTTTTTAAAGAAGCTGGAGAGGTTTTTTTAGCAGAAAACAAAAAAGATAAGGAGGTTCAAGTCACGGCATCTGGACTTCAGTATAAAGTTCTGAGAGCAGGTGATGGGAACAAACCCATGGCGACCTCTAAGGTAAAGGTACATTATGCTGGCACCTTACCGACGGGAGAAACTTTTGATAGCTCTTACGACAGAGGAGAACCAATTGAGTTTGGATTGAACCAAGTCATTCCCGGATGGACCGAAGGTTTACAACTAATGTCAGTAGGTTCTAAATTTAAATTCTTTATCCCACAGGAACTTGCTTACGGTGCAAATCCTCAGCCAGGAGGTATTATTAAGCCATATATGGCGCTTGTCTTTGAGGTTGAACTTCTTGACTTTACAAACGAATAATTTTACTTATTATATTAAAATGAAAAAATCAATATTATTGCTTTCCTTTCTTGTGTGGAGCCTCATAGGTTTTACCCAATACTCTGATCTAGAAGATGGAATCTACGTGGACTTCTCAACCTCAAAAGGTAATATTTTGTGTCTTCTTGAATATGAGAAAGTACCAATGACTGTTGGTAATTTTGTTGGATTGACAGAAGGGAAGTTGAATTTTGATGAGAAATCAATAACAACTCCATATTATGATAATCTTAAATTTCATCGCGTTATTGCAAATTTTATGATTCAAGGAGGATGCCCATTAGGCAATGGAACAGGAGATCCAGGGTATTCATTTTATGATGAAATCGTAGAAGGGTTGAATCATGATGGACCTGGAATTTTATCTATGGCGAATTCAGGGCCAAATACAAATGGAAGTCAGTTTTTTATTACACACAAAGAAACACCTTGGTTAAATGGTAAACATACTGTATTTGGTCATGTTGTTTCGGGAATGGATGTTGTCAATTCAATTGCAAAGGATGATATCATGAATTCGGTAAAAATTATAAGAATTGGTGCAATGGCCGAAGCCTTTAATGCAGATGAAGCGTTTCATAAGGTTTATGATGTGTTGAAAGAGACAGATGATAAAAAGAAGGAGGCACTTAAGTTCATTACTGAAATGACAAAAGCTGAATACAGTGAATACATGTACAAGGAGGTAAAAAAGAAATACCGGAAGGCTAAACTCACAAAATCAGGTTTGGTCTATGTTAAGAGTAAGCGAGGCAAACGTAAACCAAAATTAGAAAAAGGTATGGAAGTAACGCTTCATTATACCGGTACTTTACGAGCAGATGGTAAAAAGTTTGATTCTTCACGAGATAGAAACAAACCGTTCAAATTTAGGTACAAGACTCAAAAAATGATTCCTGGATTTGAGGAAGGAGTTCAAATAGTTGGAAAAGAGGGTGTGATTAAACTGTTTATCCCTTATTACTTAGCTTATGGCAAAAAAGGTCAGAGTATTATACCACCATATTCAGATCTTGTTTTTGATTTAGAAGTTCTTGATCTTAAAAATGTAAAAGCACCTGTCGATAATCACGAGGGACATGACCACGATCATGATGGTCATGACCACAAACATTAATTTGTAAATACATATTGAAGAATATTTGCACCCATTTGTAGCGCCTCTATTCGCTTTGCCTCTGTGTCATTATGGACATTGGCATCTTCCCATCCATCACTAAGGTCTGACTCGTATGTGTAGAGACAAACCATACGGCCGTCAATGAAAAAGCCGAATGCTTGAGCTGGCTTCCCATCATGCTCGTGGATTTTAGGAATGCCATTCAAATCAAAGTTTTGATGAAAAATGGGATGATTTACTGGGAGCTCTGTGAGGTCTTTATTTGGAAATATTTTTTTGAGCTCAACACGAATAAAAGGATCCATACCATAATTATCGTCAATATGAAGAAAGCCTCCAGCTTCTAAATACATTCTTATGTTTTTTACTTCAGGTTGAGAGAATACGACATTGCCGTGGCCTGTCATATGAATAAAAGGATAGTCAAATACATCATTACTTCCCGCTTCAACATAGGGGATATCGTTTTCATTGATACCTGTTTTTAAATTAGAATTACAAAATTTAACGAGATTAGGAAGTGCAGTTGGATTGGCATAATAATCTCCTCCTCCGCTGTACTTTAAAACAGCAACATTTAGGTTGTTTTGTGAATTCGACACAAAACAGATTAAAATAAAAAGAAAAGCTTTAAAAAGATTCATTGTCATTAAATGTAGGCATTACGTTGATAAATAAAGTAGGGTTATTGCGAATAATGCGCTAATAATTCCTGCAATCTTTATTTTATTTATCTGTTCTTTGAAAACCAAGAGTCCAACAAAAACAGAAAGAATAACAATAGAAACATTCGCTACGGCTAAAACACTTGAGTCTTGCCAGTTCAATGTTGTGTAGGATTTCAAAATAAAATAAATGGAGTAAAAATTTGGAATCCCAAGAATTACGCCGGCAATAATATTTTTAGCAAGTACTGGCTTGTGACTTGAACGAATGCGTTGAAAGAAATATACAACTATGCCAATGCATCCTGCCAAACCAAAACCAAAAGCGGTAAATAACGAGGGGCTCAAATTGGCGAGAGCTACCTTTTGAGCATAATTTAGATGAAGGTCTAAAAGGCCACTGCCAAAAAATAGAATCACTAACATAAATGAGGCACTTTTTTTATTTGTTGCCTTGTTAGCACTAGCTATTAGAAAGACGCCTAAAAGCGCAAATACGACGCCAGAAATTTTTAAAAATGATACAGTTTCTTTGTAGATAAGAATCATTCCTAGCATTGATACTGCCATGCTCATTTTAACAGCTACAGATGTTGATGCAATGCCGTTTTTTTGAGCACTTATTGCCATTATAATGAATAAGGAAATAAAAAGAATGGCTGACACGCCAATAAATGGAATCCAAGTTAGATTTGTAAGAATAGCAGGTTGAATATCTGATGCATATATACTTACGCCGCAGATGAATGCCGTAAAATAATTGACTACAATAGCTTGAAATGAATCTATTTTATATTTTTCAAAGATTCTGAATATGACCAAAAGTAAGGTAGAGCATATAATTGTTCCGATAAGTGCAATCATTTTCTTTTGAAATAGTGGATGGTATCTGTACCAAATCGAATGGTTTCGACAGGGATTCTATTGATTACCGGTGCTTTATATCCTTCTTTAAATGATTTCTTTCCAACGATTACCCGAGCCTCATCCCAGACGTTATCTATTATAAAATATTGTAATGTTCGGCTTCCTCCTTCGACAAAAACAGACTGAATATCTCGTTTGTAAAGTTCATCAAGAATATTTTTCGTACTGGTTTCATTGATTTTTACAAATTCAATGTTCTTTTCTTGTCCGTCTTTTAGACGATTAAAAACAATAGTAGGTGCATCTTCAGAATAAACATTTAAGGAGTCACTTATTTGAAGTTGACTATCAATAACCAATCGAGTTGGATTTGAGCCACCATATTCTCTTACGGTCAATGACGGGTTGTCATTAATAATTGTATTTCTTCCTACCAGAATACTCTGCTCCTCACTTCTCCATTTATGAACTAGTGTTTTTGTTTCTGGCGCTGAAATCCAATTTACCATTTGTGTGTCTTCGTCTCGAATCTTGTCAAGAAATCCATCTAAAGTTTGAGCCCATTTTAGTATAACATATGGTCTTTGTTTTTTATGGAAAGTAAAAAACCGTTTATTTATTGCCAAGCATTGTTCTTCAAGCACACCTTCTATAACATCAATACCAGCATTTTTTAATTTTTCAATACCTTTCCCACCTACCAAGGGGTTAGGGTCTCTCGTGCCTATTACAACTTTTTGAATTCCTTTTTTGATAATTAAATCAGCGCAAGGAGCTGTTTTTCCAACGTGAGAACATGGCTCGAGAGATACGAATAAGGTCGCTTTTTTTAGTGTTTTTGTGTCTTTAACTTTATTTATAGCATTCACTTCTGCATGAGGACCACCAAAAAATTGATGATAGCCTTCGGCTACAATCATATCATCAGAAACTAGCACGCACCCTACCATTGGGTTTGGAGCGACACTTCTAATACCTTTTAAAGCTAAATCAATGCAGCGTTGCATATAAATTTCTACGCTCATGTTTTATATTAAATGAATTGATTTTAAAATTAAGAAAAGGAGGCTTTAATTTAAAGTATAGAACGTTTTATTCACTATTGATCATTCAACTATTCATTCATAGTATATCAGTGAATAAGTCTTTAGCCCTAGTTTTTATATTCGACATTCCCTTGATTGTCATACCAAACAGCCTCTAAACGATCACCTTCTTTATAAAGCTCATAACTTTTACGTGTACCATCTACGAAATACGTACTATATTCACCATCATATTCTCCAAGGGTAAAATAACCGTGCTCCCACACAACCCCATCATGATAAAATTCAAAAAATTCTCCATCTCTTTTACCTCCGTTATAAGAACACTTAACAGATATTTGTCCGTTTTTATAATATTCCCTGTAATCGCCATCAAGTTCTGAATTTTTGTAATTTTCTTCTTCCTTAATTTGACCGTTTTGGTAATAGCTTCTTTTTTTTAGAACAAATTCACGATTGCCTTTGCCTCCGTATGTTACAACAAGCTTTTTTTCCCCAGTCGCATAACGTTCTATTATTTCGTCTCTAATATCAGTAGGAGTAGCGGGATCTATACTTGTGTTACTTTGAAGTCTCGAGATTTCTGCTTTCAATTCTTGTATCTCTCGTTCTGCGTCACTTTCATTACAAGCTACGGTTAACAGGCAAAGTGAGGTAATTAAGATGAGCTGTTTAAAATCTTGCATTTGATTGATTTTAAAAAAGTAATTTACACTTTACTCAGTAAAGTGACTATTTATAAGATGAGAATTATTTCTAAAAGTTGCCTGAAAAGCTATAAAAATCAAAAAGCCTTGAGAAATTGATACTCTCAAGGCTTTTCTAATCCCACAGCCATATGGGCTTGCGGTCTGGACGGGACTCGAACCCGCGACCCCCTGCGTGACAGGCAGGTATTCTAACCAACTGAACTACCAGACCATATTTTTAATCTTGCGATCTCTGACAACAGTCAGATTCAAAAATGTTCGTTCCTAAAAAGGAGATACAAAAGTAAGCTTAATTTTTCGAATGCAAAACACTTTTTTAAAAAATCATTTGTAACATTTTGACTAAATTCAATTTAATATTTAACACCTTATGGATAAAGTTCGAATTTTACTTTTTTTAGCGTTCCCTTTCAGTGGTGTATTGGGTCAAGAAATTGAGGTGCTAACCAATGAAAATGTAAGGATACGTTGTTTAAAACAACTAAATACTAAGTACAGAGAGTGTAATCTTTCTATTATGCCAAATGGTAATGAGCTTTATTTTATGTCCACAAGAAAAAAGCCTTTCAATAGCTCTTTTGGTGATGGAGATATCTATAAGGCCATATATACAGATTCAGCTTGGTTGGCTCCAGAGTATGTGACTCAAATCAACACTGCAAATGGTGAGGATGAACCATCAGTTTCATATGATGGTGAAAAAATTTATTTCCAAAGCTGGTTGAATTACTGGGAATCCTCTGGAGGGCCGTATTATGAGGCTGAAATAGCCAATGGCAAACTGAAAAATATAAAGGGATTAGGAGGAGGTATTAATCAGTTTTTTAGAAAACACTATCGAATCAATATGGGATATGCCACTGACGGTATGGCGATCTCACCAAACGGCAAGCTCTTTATTGTAGCCTGTGGTTCTGACTATAACGGTAACATGGATCTTTATTTTAGTATTAAAAAGAAAGGGGCTTGGACCTTTCCGAAACCATTAGGCGTAAGCACAAGTGGAGATGAACGTTCTGTATATATTGCTGCTGATAATAAAACTATTTACTTTTCTTCTAATGGATATGGTGGATTTGGCAAGCTAGATATTTTTAAGGCCAAATGGAATGGAATAAATACTGAGGAACCTGTAAATATTGGAGAACCTTTTAACACCTCAAAAGACGATATGGGTTTCGTGATCTCAGGAAGGGGTGAAGCGGCATATTTCGTAAGAGATTTAGATATTTATTATGCTGATTTACTTAGAACACAAGCTTCTTTAAAGCCTGAACCGAGTGTCTTAGTATTTGGTAAAATTTCGCTTAATGATCAACCCACTCAAAAAACTGTTCGAATCATGTCAGAGGGTATTTTAATAGGAGAGACATCTTCAGATGAATATGGGAGGTATGCGATCACTATTTCCGCAAATTTTTCTAACGCAGAGGTCTTTGTTGATGGCTCAGAGGTGTATTATGAACCACAAAAAATAGCATCTAATTCCAATCGATATGATGAGTTCCAGATTGATTTTTCAGCAAACCAAAAGCCTCAATTTGAAAAGGATACTATTGCTGTTCCAAGTTCAGAGAAAGATCATTTGAATACCATGATTTATTTCGAATTCGATCAGTTTGACATTCCTATGGACGAATTTTTTAAATTGAAAAGCTTACTTCAGTCCATCAATCAAAGTTCGGTCATATACATCGTTGGCCATACGGATCATATAGGTACGAGTCAATACAATCTTGATTTATCTAAAAAGAGAGCCATTGCCGTTCAGAATTATATTGCAGAATTTACGGGATTGAATAAAAATCAGTTTATTACGCGATTCAATGGTGAACGTAATGTACTTAATACTAGTATTCAGCCCGAAGATAGGTCAGTTAATAGGAGGGTTAGTGTAAAAGTAATGAACCACTAATTTCTTAATATTTTACCATACTTGACGATACTTTCAATACGTTCAAGCGTTTTCTTTTCTCTGCAAAGCTCAAGAAATGCTTTCCTTTCTAAATCTAGGAGATATTGTTCTGAAACAACGGT
>Ga0206131_10002761_pt1 | contig 20864 bp, 15 predicted proteins | sample Helgoland_Spring_FD_148636 | JGI IMG/M metagenome (GOLD analysis project Ga0206131, IMG submission 148636) | Pelagic subsurface seawater microbial communities from Kabeltonne, Helgoland, North Sea - Helgoland_Spring_Bloom_20160517_1 | ecosystem: Environmental > Aquatic > Marine > Epipelagic ...
GGCCCGTTTCATTACAAGCTTTTTGAAAATAACAACGGAAATTCCTTTACAAATAAGGCACAGAACTATGATATGTCTGTTAATGACTTTGGATGGGGAGCTCTATGGGTAGACTACAACAATGATATGTATGAGGATTTATATATCGCTACAGGAAATTCAATAAATAATGCGGGAGCTCCAACTAATTCAATCCTATACCAAAACAATAGTGGAGAAGGTTTTACTAAAATAAACGACTCAATTATTGGAGATGTCTCAACAGTTTCTTTTTGCCCAGTTAAAGGTGACATCAACAACGATGGATTCTATGACGTAGTTGTTTTAAATCAAAATGTGGTACCAAATATTCTTTTGAATAGTACCAACCTCAATAATTATATTAAAATCACACCTAAAGGAACCATATCAAACCGTATGGCTATTGGAGCAGAAATAAGAGTTTATGTCGATGGAACACAACAACTTCAAACTGTATTCTGTGGAGAACAGCTTTGTGCTCAAAATTCACAACACAAAATATTTGGTATAGGTATGGCGGAAATTGTAGATTCTATATTTGTAAAGTTCCCTAGTGGTTTGATTGCTAAAAGATATGCAGTCCCTGCGAACCAAGCGATTACAATATTTGAAGAATTATATATCTCCGTAGAATTTCCTTTGATTGAAAATACAGATACGCTTCTATTATGTGAGGGAGATAGTGTCGTTCTTTCTTTAGAGGGGTTTATAAATTACAATTGGAGTAACGGTTCACAAGACTCAACTATCACAATTAGCACCCCGGGAGTTTATTATTTCGAAGCATTTAATGCAACAGGTGATACCTTATATCGCTCATCAGATTTAGTAATAGATTTGGAAACAGAGCCTTTGTACCAAATCTTAACAACATCCATATCATGTAATGACCCTAACTCGGGAACTGCCGCACTTAACTTTGCCAATCCATCAATCATTGATTCCGTAATATGGTCTAATGGCCAAGAAGCGTTCTCCATTAATGGATTAAGTGAAGGGTCCTACACCTACACGTTCTTCACTTTAAATACATGTTCATATGAAGGAGCATTCTCTATTGTAAGTGTTGAACCTATGAATCTGCAATATATCACAACACCTTTCACCAATGAATCATTAGGCTCCCTTTCAATATTTATGTTTGGTGGCACGCCTCCTTATACATACATATTGGAACAAGATACGGTAAGTGATTTTATAGATAATCTTAATGCAGGCAGCTATACTCTATTGATTACGGACGCATTGGGTTGCACTATTGAAACAAGCATAGAAATACAAAACCTTTCGACTGTAGGAATTGACAATACGATATCAGAAACGAATATGCTTATTAGAAATAACTTCATTGAACTCTATTCAAGCGACCCAAATCTTCAAAAACTTGAGCTTTATGATTTAAAAGGAACAACAGTATTGTCTGTTGACTTATCTAACTTAAGCACGTCAAATTTCATTAAGTATCCTTTTAATAAACCAAGCGGAATATACATTGGAGTAATCTCCACAACCACAAATGCTATTAGAACAAAACTTTATAATCCATAAAAAAAGAGGCCGAAGCCTCTTCTTTTTTATGATATAATCATTTTAAATATTCTGTCTCCTAGTGGGGTTTTAATCAGCACTCGATATATTCCTGGGACAGGTCTTGTCAATCGAAGAATCTGACTCTGACTCTCTATTTGATGATTTGCAACAAGTTTACCTTCTATAGTGTATATGTGAATGCTACCTTGCTCAGGCAATCCTTCGACAGTAAAGCTACCTTTATTCGGATTTGGATAAAGTGCAATGGTTTCTAACCCTTCCTGTATTAATCCCGCACAATTATCAACAACAATAGTAAGTGAAGATGCTGCGCTACATCCACTACTATTTGTATAGTTATAGGTTACTACATGAGACCCTACTCCTGCTGCAGATGGATTAAATGTAGAGCCATTTACTCCAGGTCCTGAAAAGCTTCCGCCTAATGGACTCGCATCTAAACTAAATCCTCCAGCGGTATTACAAATGTTACTAAATGGCGATGTGATATCAACCGTTGGGATTTCACCAACGTTTATGGTCTGTGAATAGGTGTCCGTTCCAAAATCATTTGTTACCGTAAGTTGAACCGTAAAGGTTCCTGGACTTGTATATTCATGCGTTGGATTCATTGCAGAACTTGAATTTCCATCTCCGAAATCCCAAGTTTGAGAAGTTGCACCCAAAGAATTATTATCAAACTGAATAAAGTCACCAATACATATTGTCGTTTCAGAATTAAAATCAGCAGTTGGGGGGCTCGAGGTTTGGTTACCGGTTATGTTGATATTGTCAATAAATAAATTATTACCAGCAATTCCATTGTTGACGGATTCAAATCTTATCACAACACCACTCATACCTGAAAAAGCATTTAGGTCTATCGTTAAGCAATCTGAACCTACCTCACCCATACACCAATCTCCCGTGGCTGGAACAAATTCCACCTCTGAGGTATAGGCCGTTGCGAAAGAACCTGTTCCGTCTTCAGCATAACTTCCAAGGTATGAAAAACTTGCGCCGCAATCCGTCGAAATCATAATCGCTAATGAATCTCTAGATTCTTGATTATACCTTCTAAATGCATGTTCGAACGTCATTTCAATATTCGTATATGGTCCAAAATCAAAGGGTGCAGTTTGAAATCCATCACGCTCTCCTCCATTAGAATAATTGAAAAAATCAATTTTAGCAGCTTTGTCTCCTGGATTAGTTCCATTTACAGAAACAATATCCCAGGTAATATCATTGTCGCCATTTGTCAAATACCAATTATTCGTGGCAAAACTATTGCTCTCGAAATCTTCAGTAAAAGGAAGCCCTTGGTAGCTATCATAAACATAAAAGGAAGCCATCATTAAGTCGTTCGTGTTGTTTTCATCAACATTACCATCTGGATTTGAAACGGTAACCGTCAAAGTATTGGCACCACTACTTACGGTTTGTACAGGAAGCATCATCGCAACAGAAGTCCCCGGAGCTAAACTACCGTTATAGCTTGTCGTTTGAGTCGCTCCTCCAAAATCATAAGAAACATCAAAACTTGATAATGAAGAAGATCCGTAGTTAAATATCTCAACTTGCGCCTCGACAGCAGGATTACAAATAGTCCCTTTTGGATAAAGGATTTCACTGACACCAACATCGTATCCCAAATTTGAAACTACGCAGAAGTTATTTTCTTCTTCGTCTCCAAAATCTGAATTTGCTGCAAGTATTGTTGCTACAACTGTACCATTTGATTGCGTAATACTATAGTTTCCATCAACTGAACACGACCCATACTGACTTCCATACATACCGTCACCATAAGAATCCGTTATGGTAAATTTATAACATCCCGCGGCCAAACAGACTTCACTTTGATAAACTTCTCCACCTGTGATATCTGTGTATGGACCACCATTACCAAGAATGTCTAAAGATGCAGGATCCGTTATATTCCATTGTGTTTCAGAACCCCAACAATCGGTTACAATTTCAACGGTAACGATTTGACCAGAGGGAATAATATTAAATTCCGAAGATTGGGAATTATTTGAAGTATTTTGATCCGCACCTCCATTAGGATTGTTGCAAGAAACAGTCAAAGTATGTGCTCCTGTACCCAAAGTTTGCGTTGGTAGCTGAATAATTTCTGTTCCACCTTGAGCCAAACTACCCGTCCAATTAATTGTTTGGGACGCACCGCCATCATACTGATAGGTTAACGTTACAGAATTTAAAGTTTGTGAACCGTAATTACGAAGCTCAAACTCAGGGTTGACCGTTGCTGTGCAAAGGGACCCTTCAGGATTCAAAATCCCGGTTATTCCGGCGTCAAGACTGTAGGTAAAAGCACTCAAACAAATCAAAGCTTCTTCAGCATTTATTCTTCCAGAACCCAACTGACCTAGATAATTTCCATTTGCAGCATCAATATTATCAGCTGATGATAGCAGACAATCGATAATATCCTGCGGCGTTGCCGAAGGTGCATGAGAAAGCATCAAACCAACAAGACTGGCAACCATTGGCGAAGCCATTGATGTTCCTTGCGACATTTGGTAGGAAGTCCCTTCATTTGTACTCAATATTTGAGATCCTGGAGCGGCAACATCAATCCATGTTCCATACTGCGAGAAACTTGATTTCGCATCACCACTAGATGTAGCAGCTACACTCACTACATTATCATATGCTGCAGGATAAAATTGTTGATTGGAATTGTCATTTCCCGCCGCAGCAATAAGAATAACTCCTGCATTCCAGGCATAGTTACAAACATTCTGTCCGTATGTTGAGACGCCTCCGCCACCCCAGGACATATTAATAGCGTCAGCACCGTTATCCGCAGCCCAGATAACCCCATCATAACCTCCTGTAAGAGCGCCTGTAGAACAATTCCCAATTTTTATTGGCATCACACTTATGTTATAACCTAAAGAGGCAACACCTAGGTTATTGTTGGTTTCTGCACCAACTGTACCTGAAACATGCGAACCATGAAAACCATCATTTCCACCACATGGGGAAGGATCATTATCATTATCCACTACATCCCTACCTGGAACAATTTTGTTTACTAAATCCGGATGGTTTACTTGGATTGCATTATCTGTAACCGCTACAACAATATTGGCATCTCCTGTAGAGATATCCCAAGCTTGAGGTGCATTAACTTGATACAAACACCACATACCATTATTGAAAGATGTCGTGAAATACGGATCATTTGGGGTTAAACAAGTTTTGTGAAGCTCTTTCTTTTCAGCATAAGCAACAATCATTTCGGACTTCACTCGACCGATCAATAAATCCGCTTTTTGAATTTCAGAAAAACGAATTTCATAGGTTCGAATTAACTTTTCATCTTTAATATTTGGGTGTAATTGTACAACCTCATAAATACCAAATTCATGGAAGGCACTTTCTAAAAACGGATTGTCTTCAGGTTGAAGTACTCCTTGGAATGTTTTAAACATATGTCCACCGACTGGAACTTGAAAAATCACTTTACCATCTTGGTAGTCGGGATTATAATTTTGAGAAAAGGAAAAAAAGCTCAGACAAAAGAGAATGGAACTAAGACAAGTGTATTTCATATTGAAAAAAATTTAGAACTTAAAAATCTTGAAAATCTTTGACTTTTACAAAAAAATGAGACACTAAAATAATTGTAATTTCATACAATTTTGAGTTACTTTTAATGCAAAATAAGATTTATAAAATGGCTGATTTTTAATGGTGACAATTGATAGACGTCAGAAAAATACCTTATGCACGCATAAAAAAAGGCCTGCACATGCAGGCCTTTTTATTTTAAAGCTTGGTTTAGTTATTGACAAATTAGATAGCCAGAATTTCCTATTCCATCAACAAATGTATTGCTGATTGCTGATAATGCATCGTTAATTGCCGACAAAGAGTAATTCACTACACACCCTCCTAGGGCTTGATTTCCGAGGGTAACAATTTCAGAAACTGTAAATCCTGCAAATTGACCGTCAGCAACCACAAGATCCCCTAAAGCTCCATCTGCTGCACCGAAATCTGAATCATATGTATCAAAATCTAAGGCCAATTGAACGGCAAGTAAATTACCAGCTAGTGTACTGATGTTACTTTGGGTTGGATTGGTGTAATTTTGACTTAAAACTAAAGGTCCTCCACCCTGTGGGAGAAAATCAGTGACAGCTTGTGCGCTCGTTAGCGTAATGGTAAAATCACATCCTATGCTAAGCCCATTAGGATAGGCAGAATCAAAATTATTATGCAAATAAGTTCCAGGATTATTTCCGCTAGGAGCAGCGCCCCAACCCCCTTGAGTTTGGGTTCTGTAATCTCCTTCATCAATGTCACATGGATTACAATCTGTTACATCACCTAGACATATTGTGGAAATCCAGCCCCATCGATTACCAGGAAAATCATAGTCTCCATCACCAATTGCCGTTTCTTCATCACCCGTTACCAAGTTTCTGACTGCCGCATGTGCTATAAAACAAAAACAGCTGTCAATACTCGACAATGGAATTTCATAAACATAGGATTGTACCGGAGGAACATGGTCGACACTGTAAGGAAATTGACCAAATTGCGGATTACACCCCCCACTTAGTGGAATGTCGCCACAATCTCCGACGTAAACATGGGATTCATCCATTACCCAATCTCCCGTTGTTGTAAATGTTACTAGTAAATTATTTTCTTGAAGCCCAATACTTACATCACCAACAGGTATCGTTTGCCCAGCCAAAAAAGGTGTGGTAAATATGGTGTCGCATGCCAACTCAACTGGTTCATGAACGGTATAGTCCTCAAAGCAAGGTGAGGGTTCACTACTACATGATGTGATAAATAACCCTAGAAATAAGGCATAGAAAATTGTGGATGTTGAAAGTGCTTTCATCGTTTTGATTGAATTCGTTAAAATTTTAAAATCTGCTACGATGAAATAAGTAAAAGACGGAGTTAATAGCGCAGCGTACTAGTCAGACTCTCTTTTAAATATAAAAGTTGCATGCTCCTGAAAACTCAGTTAATGTGGGGAAATAAAACAACAAAAAACCCAGAAACACTATGCATTACTGGGTTTTAGAAGTGGTCCCACAAGGGCTCGAACCTTGGACCCCCTGATTATGAGTCAGGTGCTCTAACCAACTGAGCTATAGGACCCGATGGAAATCCATCATAGAGGGTGCAAAAATAATAAAATATTCAGTTAATACTAATCTTCTTTTCCGAAATTATCGTACAAATACAACGGTAATGCAAGAGAAAAACCTACCATGAATAAACAGACGATATACTTGGTGATATTTAGCTTCGTAGTTCGCCATTTGTGAATTAAGAAAACCGAAAAAGCGCTAGCTGCAACGGTAATATCCATTGAAATCATCGCCATAGGATGCGTCGCAAAAAGCTGTGTAAAAAACCCCTCCATACTGCCATTGTTTTCAATTAAAAAATGGATAAGGTGATAGTAGGGCAATACAATACCTAATACACACAAAACAAGATAAACCTTTTTCATAATTGATTTTATTTAATAGTGAATATAGCTACGATTTTTCAGCCCGAGCCTGAAGCAAAAGCCAACACAAAGCACCAAACATGATTGACGCAAAAAGAAGGTGCGCTGTTCTCACCAAGCTCGGCATGTCAACATGCGCCAATAATACACCAGAGAATAGCTCCATTGCCAATACAAAAAAAGACAACCGTATCGCACTATATTGCTTTCCTTTCTCATTGAACCAAAAAACTACGCAAAGTAGAATTAGAACAAGCCAAGAAAAGCTTCTATGGATGTAAAAAGGAAGCCCTACCCCTTCTGTCCATTCGCTTTGCACTACTCCTTTTTTGATCAGTAAATCAATGGACTCTCTGACCTGTGTACCCAAAAACATCTGGTAAAATGTGATTGCAAAAATCAACCAGAGCATCGTAAGCATCCATTTGGGAAGCGTAAAGCGCTGAAATATATTTTGTCTGTCTGTTGCCGCCGCAATAAAATAAATCTGTATACCTATAATTAATAGCGCCATAAACATATGTATGGTGATGGTCCATGGCACGAGGTTGGTGGCAACTACAATTGAGCCAAACCATGCTTGAAAAGCCATTAAAATCAAATTAATAGCACTCACCCACAATAGCTTTGATTTTCTGTATGCAAATAAAAGCCAAAAGAAAACCAGCAGCATCGCGTTACCTGCAAGAAAACCAAACAAACGATTCACGTATTCAATCCAGGTTTTTGTGGCATTAAAAGGTTCTTCTTTATAGACAGAAGGATCACTGAGTAATACGGCGGATGTTTCTTCCATGCTTATGGCATCAAGAACTTTGGTGAATTTTTCAACTTTCTTCGTTCTTTTTTCCAGGTAGGCCTCACGATAGTTACTAGGTAATTCATCAGCGTTTGTTGGAGGAACCCATTCCCCAAAACATTTCGGCCAATCTGGACATCCCATTCCACTTCCGGTAATACGAACAAAACTTCCCGCAATAACGACAAGATAAATGAGTACTAAAACGACCCAGTTGAACCGAATGAAACGCTTAGAAAATGTCATACCTCAAAATTACCGAAACCATTTGTCATTAAACCACCTCAATTAAGTTTTGTTTAAGCCCAAGAAACATTCCCAAAATACAATCGGAAGCCTTATCTTTGTTTTTTACAATCTCATGAACAACGCACCATTAAACGCAATCTCTCCAGTCGATGGAAGATACCATTCAAAAACAAAAGCATTACAAGCTTATTACTCGGAATATGGACTTATTCGTTACCGTATTTTAGTGGAAGTAGAATACTTCCTAGCACTTACAGCTATTCCGTTAGCAACTCTCCAAGACTTTCCAAAGGAACAAGAAGAACCGCTGCGTGATTTATACCGAAATTTTAGAGAATCGGATGCGCTTTGGATAAAAGAAACTGAAAAAACAACGAACCACGACGTAAAGGCTGTTGAGTACTTTCTAAAAGAAAAAATGACCGCCTTGGGTCTGGAAAAATATTTAGAATTTATTCACTTTGGCCTAACCTCTCAAGATATTAACAACACCGCAGTACCGCTTTCATTAAAAGAAGGTATTGCCGATGTTTACATGCCTTTATTGAACAATGTTATCGATACACTAAAAGCGTTGGAAAACGAATGGAAAGATATTCCCATGCTTGCGAGGACTCATGGACAAGCAGCTTCACCTACCCGTTTAGGTAAAGAAATCAAAGTCTTTCGGGAAAGAATTGAAATACAAAAAGAAACATTAATGGACGTGCCTTATGCTGCTAAATTCGGGGGAGCTACAGGTAACTTCAATGCACATCACATTGCCTATCCTGAAATAGATTGGGTTGCTTTCTCCAATCAATTCGTAAACGAAACACTTGGTGTTCATAGAAGCCAAACTACAACCCAAATTGAGCATTACGATCATACCGCAGCTCTTTTTGATGCCTTGAAAAGAATCAATACGATTTTGATTGACTTGGATCGAGATATTTGGACCTACGTTTCTATGGATTATTTCAAGCAAAAGCTTAAGGCAGGAGAAATTGGATCTTCGGCAATGCCTCACAAGGTAAATCCAATTGACTTTGAAAACTCCGAAGGTAATTTAGGTATTGCCAATGCTTTATATGAGCACTTGTCAGCAAAGCTCCCAGTTTCGAGGCTACAAAGAGACCTTACGGACTCCACAGTCCTCAGAACAATTGGTGTTCCGCTGGCACACTCAATAATTGCTTTTCAATCCACCTTAAAGGGCCTTGGGAAGCTGGTATTGAACGAGGAAGCTATCGCTCACGAACTTGAAAACAATTGGGCAGTTGTTGCAGAGGCCATACAAACTGTGCTGAGACGCGAGGGCTTTGAAAAGCCTTATGAAGCACTTAAAGGACTTACAAGAACACATGATAAGGTTACTAAAACATCAGTCCATGCCTTCATTGATACGCTTGAATTGTCTGAAATATTAAAAGAAGAATTAAAGAAGATAGAACCTACAACGTATCTTGGTATACAATTGGTAGGTAAATAGATATGAAATTTAAAGTAATTATTCTTATAATGATTTTTAACTTGCTTAATTTAAGCCTGTTATGCCAAGATAAATATAAGAATGAAAGCTTTGAATTAATCTGGGGAACTTCGTCCAAATCTCCCGGTTCTTTACTGGAAATATTACCAAAACAAGACCAATCTTTTTACTCTCTGCGCTGGTCTGGAGGGCGGGCATTTGGGACTTATCGAATAGTGGATCATGAGTATCTTTTACAAACCAATCAATCCCGAATCAAGCAGGTTGCAGCTGCTGGAATTGCAAATTTTGAAACTGCGCATTATATAGGTGAACAACTTTATATTTTTCTCTCTGACAAAGTAGACGGAGCACTTGTTCTATTTGCGCAACCGTACACTGATGATTTAAAAATAGATGGTCCCTCTGTTCAAATTGCATCTTATGAAAATCCAAAAATTAACGCAAAAGCCAATTTTGATATTCTAAGCGCTCAAAACAATGCGTTCTTTGGCGTAGTATGGGAAATACCGGGAAGAAAAACCATCAGCGATTCCTACGGCTATGTAATACTCGATGAGCAGCTGAATACGATTCACAAGGGAGATTATAAAATCCCGTTAAATGGTAATCTAACAAGCATCAACGAATACCACATTTCAAACAATGGAGACTTTTTTTTGGGTGTCACGGAACATAAGCGACCAAACGACAAGCTATTTGGCAAGTCCTATGACAATTTTAAAGCACTCCATGTATACAAAATAAGGGATAATGAGTTAATAGAATTTTCACTTTCACTTGAGAATAAGAGAATTGACGATATTTCGATGTCTTCCAATAACCAAGGTGATTTCGTATTGTCTGGTATATACGGAACCAACGATTCTAAACAAAATAAAAGACGCCATAATGTTGAAGGTGTTTTTGTTATCCGTATCGACACAAATAAAGACAGTGTAATATTTAAAGGTTTCATACCTTTTCGAAAGGATTTTGTAAATATGACTTTCAATAACAGAGGCGCATTTAGATCTAGAAGAAATAAAAACCGAATACAAGAATTATACAATTACAAGATTAGAGACATTTTCACCTTGGCTGATGGGAGTTTAGTTGGTTCAATGGAACAATATTATGTTTCTGAAAGGAGTAGCTATGATAGTAGGACAGGACTAACTTCTACGATTTACTATTATTATTACGACGATATAATTGCTTTCAAAATAGGAGAAAAAGCAACATTTGAATGGCAAAAAAAGATCAATAAGTCGCAAATATCAACCAATGATGGGGGACCGTTTTCCTCCTACAGCTCCTTTACAGATGGCAAAAAGCTATTCTTTATTTTTAATGATAATCTTAAGAATTACAACGAAAATGGACAATTCATCAAAACAGACGGCGACTGTTATTCCTTTAACCTTTCTAGGAGAAAAAATGTCGCTGCAATAACAGAAATAGGAATTAGCTCAGGTACTAAGAAAAGAACAATGTTGTTTGCTCGAAAGGAACTCAAATCCATAGTGGTACCCAAGATGTTTAAACTTGATCCAGAAACAAATAGCATATTGCTTTACGCTTTATTAGGTGCTAAAGAACGCTTCGGTATTCTTAAATTTATTAAATAGACTTTTATGAAATTCACACTTGGGATACTCACCCTAATTCTATTTTTTCTTTATTCATGTAACACAACGAATGAAAATAAAACCAAACAAATAACACAAGAAGAAGCACCTACTCGAAACCATTCTTATGCAAATATTGAGGCTGCACATACGACACATTTACATCTTGATTTATCGGTAGATTTTGAACAAAAGCAATTGATTGGAGTAGCACGTCACCAAATACAAAACAATAAATCATCAGAGATAATTTTTGACATTAACGGTTTAAAAATTAATAAAGTAACATTATCGAATGGATCTAAAGAATTAAATACTTCTCACGAAATAAAAGGCCCTCTTCATCCTGTATTAGGTCAAGCTCTTCACATAAAAATTAAGCCGAACACAAAGTATGTGAACATCTACTACGAAACAACTGAAAAATCTGAAGCTTTGGATTGGTTAGAACCTGCCTTAACGAGCTCGAAAACAAAACCATTTCTTTATACACAAGGACAAGCAATATTAACGAGAACATGGATACCTATTCAGGATGTTCCTTCTAACAGAATTACATATACCGCTGATTTATCCGTACCCAAAGATTTAATGGCGGTAATGAGCGCTTCAAACCCCCAGTCGAGAAACGATCAAGGATTATATCATTTTGAAATGTATCAACCGATACCTTGCTATCTAATTGCACTTGCTGTTGGCGATCTTGTTTATGGCAAATTGGGAGAAAATACTGGTGTGTATTGTGAACCCGAACTTCTTGAAGCAAGTTTGAAAGAATTTGTTGACTTACCAAATATGATGATTGCAGCAGAAAAGCTTTATGGCGCATATTCATGGGAGCAGTATGATTTACTAATCCTACCTTATTCATTTCCGTTTGGAGGCATGGAAAATCCACGGCTCACATTTGCAAACCCCACCTTACTCGCGGGGGATAAGAGTCTTGTGTCGGTAATAGCCCACGAGCTTGCCCATTCTTGGTCAGGAAACTTAGTCACAAATGAAACGTGGAATGATTTCTGGCTCAACGAAGGCTTTACGGTGTACTTTGAGAATCGAATTATGGAGGAGATCGTTGGCAAGAAAGGTGCTGACAACTTGGCTCTTGTTGAATTTTTTGAATTAGAGGAAGAGATGGAGCGCATTGCTGCTAGTCCTCATCCTGAGGATGGTCATTTGTTTTTAGACCTTAATAAAAGAAACCCCGATGATGGAATGACTGATGTAGCATATGTTAAAGGAGCGTTCTTTTTAAAAACAATTGAAGCTATAGTTGGTCGTGAAAAAATGGATGTTTTTCTTGAAAGTTATTTTAACCATTTTAAATTTACCTCAGTAAGCACAAAAGACTTTATTGACTATCTGAACATAGAGTTGCTAGAAAAATATAATATTGATTTTGACTATGAGGAATGGATCTTCAATGGAGGAATCCCCGATAATTGTTTAGAAATTGAATCTAAAAGCTTTCAACAAATGGAGGATTTCGCCAAAAGCTTCGCTATGGGTAAAGATATCTTTTCATCTTCTTTAGTGACCTCTGCAAATGAAAAACACATTTTGAATAGGTCAGATTATTCAGTACAAGAATGGTTAACATTTATACGAAACTTACCTGATGACCTAACCATCACTCAAATGGAAGCCTTAGATGATAAGCTTTCATTTACATCATGGACGAATGCTGAAATACAATTTGAATGGTTTTTAAAGGCAATTTCTACGAACTACCAGGTGGCCTACCCAAACCTTAAAGCCTTTTTAAAGAAAGTAGGTCGTCGCAAATTTATTTTGCCTTTATACACTAAAATGTATGAATTTGAGCACTCCAAAGAGCAAGCCCTAAGATGGTTTAATGACTTTAAACAGAATTACCATGCAGTTTCAAGTAATTCGATAAAGGAAGCGTTGTATTTAAAATAAATTAGGGCTAGTTAGCGACTTCACTCATGAAACGTATACGCATCAATCGGAGCTCTTCTTCCGTATATAAACCATCGAACTCTTTGTAGGCCTCAATAATATCGTCTGTTTCGGCTTCATTAAAGTAATCGAACACTTCGTCCTGACTATCTTCGTCTAGCACATCATTTAAATAATAATTAATATTTACACGAGTACCAGAAGAGACAACCGTTTCAATTTCAATCAATAAATCATCAAAAGACTTTCCTTGAGATTGCGCAATATCCTCTAATGGCAGTTTCCTGTCAATATTTTGAATAAGCTGAACTTTTAATTGAGATTTATTCACGAGCGTCTTTACCATTATATCTTGAGGCCTTTCAATATCATTTTTTTCAACGTAATCGGAAATATAGGCTATAAACGGAGCTCCATAACGTTGCGCCTTACCATTCCCAACACCTTGAATATTAGTAAGCTCCTCCATTGTTACAGGATATTGAAAACACATATCTTTCAATGATGGCTCTTGGAAAATAACAAAAGGCGGAATGTTTCTTTCTTTGGAAATTGATTTTCTCAGGTCAATCAAAAGCTGGTATAGCGCTTCATCAAAGGCTGCTCCTTTTGCACTGCCACTTACAATTGATTCTGTATCGTCCGTATTTGAAAAATCATGCTCTTTAAGAAGTATAAAAGAAGTTGGAGCATCAATAAAAGAATGACCAGCATCAGTTAATCGCAAAACACCAAAGGTTTCTATATCTTTCGCTAAAAGCCCCGCGACTGTTGCTTGACGCAAAACTGCATTCCAAAAATGCTCGTCTTTTTCTTTACCAGCGCCAAAATTTGTCAAAAGATCATGCTTATACGCTTTTATATCAGGCGTTGTTATACCTGATAAAAAGGAACAAATATGCTTTGCTTTTTGAGTCTCATCTAATGATAAAACTGCTTTAAGTAGCAGCTGCACATGCGTCTTACCTTCTATTCGATCTCGTGGATGTTTACAATTGTCACATTTCTCGTTACAACCTTTCTCATCAAAAGCTTCTCCGAAATAATGTAAAATAAATTTTCTTCGACATACGGATGTTTCTGAGTACGATACAATTTCATTCAATAACTGTCGTCCTATTTCTTGCTCAGTAACAGGTTTTCCTTGTAAGAATTTTTCAAGCTTCTCTATGTCTTTATAACTGTAGAATGCAAGACATTCTCCTACACCACCATCACGACCTGCTCTTCCCGTTTCTTGATAATAACTTTCTAAAGACTTTGAAATATCATGATGTATAACATACCTAACATCAGGCTTATCAATTCCCATTCCAAAGGCTATGGTGGCTACAATAACATCTGCCTCCTCCATTAAAAACATATCTTGATGCCTAGCCCTAACATTACCCTCAAGACCAGCATGGTATGGTAACGCATTAATTCCATTTATCTGAAGAAGTTCTGCAATTTGTTCTACTTTTTTACGACTCAAACAATAGACAATTCCACTCTCTCCTTCCCTACTTTTGATGTAACGTATGATCTGTTTTTCAACATCTTTCTTTGGTCTAATCTCGTAATATAAATTATCCCTGTTAAAAGAGGACTTGTAAACAACAGCATCCAACATATTCAAGTTTTTCTGAATATCATACTGTACTTTTGGAGTTGCAGTAGCGGTCAATGCTATAATAGGGACTTTAGATATTTTCTCGAAAATTTCCCTTAACCTGCGATATTCAGGACGGAAATCATGTCCCCATTCGGAAATACAATGGGCTTCATCAATAGCAAAAAATGAAATATCTACGGAGGTTAAAAACTCAATATTATCCTTTTTTGTAAGTGATTCAGGCGCCACATAAAGCATTTTTGTCTTCCCTTCTCGAATATCAGCTTTTACCTTTTGAATTTCTGTTTTACTCAAAGATGAATTCATGAAATGCGCGACACTTTCATTATTTGTTAGGCTACGAATAGCATCAACTTGATTTTTCATGAGCGCTATGAGTGGCGAAACGATTACAGATGTACCTGGCAATAAAAAAGATGGGAGCTGATAACAAAGTGACTTACCACCGCCAGTTGGCATAATTACAAACGTATTCTGTTTTTGAAGAAGATTTTCAATAATCTCCTCTTGACTTCCTTTGAACTTATCGAAACCAAAATAACTCCTCAGAGATTCCTTAAGGTTGTAGGCACTCATTTTTGTATTCTCTTCATTTGAAAAACAGGTATCAATTCCTGCGTCCGTATATTAAATATACGAAATAATCTTAATGGAGATAACTATATTAAAACGTAGTATTACATTGATTGATTCAAAGCCACTACCTCTTGAACATTGGGCAGGTGCTGCTTGAGAAGTGTTTCAATACCTCCTTTCAATGTAGCGGTAGAAGAAGGACATCCAGCACATGATCCTTTCATCGTAACTACAACTTTTCCATCGTCATAACCTACGTAATCAATAGCACCTCCATCATTTGCAACTGCGGGCCGCACGTATTGATCTAAAAGGGCTGTGATTTTCTCATCATACTCACTCTCCTTAAGCTCTGGAATCTCTAAAGATTCTATATCTTCAGGAATAACATCTTGACTTTTCAAAAGAATTTCTTTGCACTCAGAAATCCAGTCGCGTACAAATTCTCTCAACTGCATTGTTATGAAGTCCCAAGAAACATTATCAGTCTTTGTAACCGTAACAAAATTAGCCGCTAGAAAAACACCATCTACAAATGGAAATTTAAAAAGTGCTTCTGCCAGTGGTGAATAACCTTTCGTTTGAGATTGGTTAATGAAATTTGCAGATTCACCTGAAGGCAAAATATATTTGTTCGCAACAAACTTCATCGTTGATGGATTCGGTGTAATTTCAGCATAAACAGTTACAGGCACTTTCATTGACATTTTTTTTACAAAGATACATTCAAGAAATTGATTTTTCTTAAAAACGCAAAATTTATCAGCTAGATAAATGTGGCTCTTTTAAAAGATCAAAAACGGTTTTTACAGGTGTGAAAGAAGATGATGGTATCTCAATAAAAAGTGTATTCCAATGAAACATTGAGCCATTCCATAAACCCGGATGTTCAACAAATTTTATTTTTTGACCATTATAATTTTTCTCAACCACAAAGTATTGCTCCTCATTAGAAAAATCCTTAAGATCAAATTTATTACTGTTCATATCAAATGTATCTATTGCCATCATGACAGGATTAAAGTGGGAGCTGGATTCAAAAACCTTACTTTGCTCCTCTCCTGTTACTTGAACACCTTCAACAATTTGCTTTATAGTAGAGCCTTCATGTTCGACCAAAAAAGGACCACCACCTGCCTTTCCTTCATTTAGTACCATTCCACAAATTCTTAGTGGTCTATTTATTAATTTCTGTAATTCATTTTCATCTTGAGCTTCTTCCATCTGACCCTTGGAAAACAATCCATATTGCTCATTAAAATTTAGTAAACTATTGTAATCGGAAGTGTCTGAAATTCTAACAAGTTCTTGCTTTGCGCTATGAAGAATACCACATAAAATTTTCCAAACTTTTAAACCTGACGCTGCCTTATCATTGTGCTGAACATTATCTATATTCTTAATCAAAATGTATTGATCTTTTATCGAGTTTAAATTCTCCAATAATGCCCCATGCCCTGACGGTCTTCGCAAAAAAGAATCATTTACTGATAAAGGCTCCAGATCTTTATCAAAAACGAAAGCATCTGTATCGGGGTCTTGAAAAGAAAAAACAACATCTTTTAGCTGCTTATTTTTAATCTTATAATCCAATAAGGCGCGTTTAAACGCATCTTGGTGCATCTGTTGAATTGTAAAATGAAAATTGACACCGTTCTTATGAAGCAAGAAACCTTGACTCAAATGTTCAATAAATGCGGAACGTATGCCTTGAGCATAGGAATGAAAAGGCACAAGTGCTTTTGGCATGCTTTGTAAACCGACACCATCATTTTTAGACTTCAATAAAAAGTCAATTAAATGTTCACTATCTGTAAAACGATTTAGCTTTTCTTTTTGTGCATCTTGGAGATTCAGATAAAATGCAAAATCACGAATACGCTCAAGAAAATCTTGAGTTTTAAGGCGTCTTTCTATGACAGGTTCATTTAATTCTGTCTGTAAAAAATCAAACATTCGAGAGCCTGAGCCCGAGGCAGGCACAAAGAAACATATACCACTTTGAATTTTATCAAACTGATGCTCGTAATGTTTTTCAAGAGAACCCGTTAACCTGAGTATTCCCATATCTATTTTACAAGGAGCAATTATTTTTAACTTTGGGCTCCCGCTTGTAATTTTTTCCTTTTGTGCTTTTAGCTCGGAATGAGAATGGTTCAATGGAACAATTTTTAAAGTATGAATATCTTCTTCGAATATATTAATTATAGATGGAATGCAAAGCGACTTCAGGGAATTCATTCTCCTTTTATTTTTGATTTAATGCATTCGATGGTCTCCAATAAAATCAAAAAAGAAAATGAGGCCGCAGTAATCCATTTTGTAAAATCAAATAGGGGTAATGAAGCAATAATTAATGTTTCGGACTATGGTGCAAAGAGTAAAAAATTGAAGAAGAAAAGAGTGGTAAAACAGATATTTAAAACAAGCTCTTCTTATGGTAAAAGCGGCAAGCTTTTGTACCACCTTTGCAAGCACCTCAAACCAAATAGAATTTTAGAATTGGGGACATCCATAGGAATGGGTTCTTTATATATGCATTTGGGCGCACCAAAAAGTAAATTGATTACCATTGAAGGCTGTCCAGAAACATTCAATCAAGCAAAAAAAAACTTGAATGAATATCCAATAAATCTAATAAATAGTACTTTCAACGATGGTATAAAAAAATTAAATGCTGAGCGTTTTGATTTAATTTTTATTGATGGCCACCATGATGGAAAGGCACTCCTGAGTTATGTTAAAGACTTGAAGGAATATATACATGATGATACAATTATTGTCTTAGATGATATTCGATGGAGCGCATCGATGCTAAAAAGCTGGAATTTACTCAAGAATTCAAATGAATTCAATCTAAGCTTAGACTTTTTCAGGATGGGCGTCTTGATAAAGAGACCTCAACAAGCGAAAGAACACTTTGTATTGAAAGCTTAAAATGTGACAAAGAGACCATCCAAAAGCCCTGGACTTTCATTAACTGTTGGAATTAAAAATTCTTGATGGTTCTCATCATTTTCTATTTCTTTTACAAACGCTACGACTTCCTCCTCTTCTACAAACTCAGCAATTTCATCTTCTGAACTAAGTGCGAAATTGTCTCTTATTTCATGGTCAAATGATGAAACGGATCTTTTGACGGCTTGAGGCGAAGAAACCGGAGGAGTCAAGGTTTCTTCCATTTCGGTAGCTTGAGCCTCATCATCTATAACCTTGTCCGAATCAGTGGGTAGGACTTTTAAGGTGTTGCTCATTTTCTTATTCGAAAGTTCTTTTTCAGTGTTCTGATCCGTTTTTAGCTTCGAATTCTCTGCAAGCTTTGGAACTTGAACCGATGAATCAAAACTCATTAACTCTAAGACAAGATATGAACCTAAGGCCAAAACAATTACCATTGCAAACCGAAGGCCTGGACTTCTCATAATTGGCGTTAAAGGTGGAAAAAGAAAATGAAACCAACCACCTCCTTCTTTAAGAGCGTGCACTTGAGAAAAAGTTTCATCAAGCTTTGACTTTACCTTACTTGAATTAAAATCAATAACCTCTGAATCAAACTCTGATAATTCATTCATGAAATGCTTCGCATTGTCAAACTCCTCCTGATTTGAGCAGAGTTCTTTAATTTGTTCCTTCTCATTTGCCGTGAGCGAATCGTAATTTTGACGTTCTAGTAATTTTAAATATTTATCCTGCATTTCAATGATATATTGGGTTAAACTCTTTCAAAGAAGCTGCCAAAGTCTTTGTTGCATAAAACAACCTTGACTTTACAGTTCCCTCATTTATAGACAATTCTTTAGCTATTTCTTTCATAGATAAGCCCTCAAAATGACGCAATACAAATACACTCTGATGCTTGTCATCCATTTTGACCAATGCCTTTTGAAGCGATGCACTAAAATCTTTTTCTTGAACAGTCTTCAAGGTATCTGAACTTGATTTCAAAAACTGAGTGGGTTCCATGTCATTTTTTACATGCTTACGAACCGCCAAGCGCTTATATTCGTTCTTACACATATTAGAGGCTACGGAATACACCCAAGTTTTAAAAGATCGACTAGGGTCAAAATAATCTGGCTTTCTTATAATTTTTGCAAACAAATCATGCACCATGTCTTCGCACTTACCTTGGTCTCTTGCAAGCAGTTTCATAAAGTAGCCAAAAAGTGGCTGGGAATAACGATTGTAGATTTCATCAAAAGCACGTTTATCGCCTTTTCCTAACGAAGACATAAGCTCCTCATCGGTTTGTTTAGAATAGGGTGACTTAAACAATCTCATGCTAGTTCTTAGAAGGTTTGCTTATTTTGGATGATTTCTTTTTAAAACTCTTAGCTGGCTTCATGTATGGATTTGCCATTTTCTGCTCCTCATACCTTCTTAATAATTGTTGGGTTGGTCCATAATTTTTGGCGTAATTTTTTGCTTGTTGACTTTTATGTATCGTTAAATTACGCTTGTTCAATTTTGAAACCCACAACTTTTCAAGATCAGAAAGACAAAGCTCCTTTTGACCCCCTGTAATTAAAACCAAACCAAAAGGCACAGCGTAGGGAGAAATAGTCTTTAAATAATCTAATGGCAGCGTTAAGGATACCGCAATCTTCTTATTCGAGTTTAAAGCACAAAATGATTTAAAGAACGCCGTGTTTATTTCATTAGATTTTGGAAACTTTAGTCCCCTTTGGCTCAATAATTTTCTGTAAGCATCACTCCGCATGAGCTCTAATGACACGACCATGATTTTTGTGGAAGAATTATTTGGACGATACATCTGATGATAAATAGCACCATAAGTATCCTTTGTTCCATGTGTAATAAGAAGATCATTGCCTTCAGCGGAAATCAAGACATCTTGTGCATAGTCGATTGTCTCCTTATCTAGAGTTTGATTTTGAGAAAGCTTTATGAGATATTTTCTTGTGGAAATAGAATCCCCTTTTGCGCACTCATTGGCAATCTTTTGAAGTACGACCCGTTCATCATTGGGTCTGATTTTTTCTGCCTTATTTATAAAAACTTCCTTACTCACATCATAATTACTAAGTGTGTATTGGTAAAGATTGTATTCGAATTTAGCATTTTCATCTTCCTCTATCTTTTCGAGTTCACGAATCATCTTCGACTGACTTTCAGGTGAAATCATACGTGTGGTCGACTGCATTCTAGACTGCTGATACTCCTGCTCTATTATTTGTAACGATTGAATAGATTGAGATTGTTTAGACTTACGGTTTGACCCCTTTGTAAAGCCATCTAGTTTATACCCATTTCTTTTTGGAATACTTTTAATCTGAATACCCTCACGTAACATGCTATCGGGAGTAGCGGCGTTATTTTCTTCAGCATTTATAGTTGGTGAAGTATTGATAAATACATTGCTATTCGAATTTGTATTTTCAGGTGGCTGAGACAAAAAGCAATGAGTCAAAGAAAAGACAATAACTGTAATTAGTATTTTCATAATTCGAACTTATTATTATGGCTTACAACTATTAAACCAAAAGGTTCATTAGCTAAATGTAAGCATTCGAAAATTCTCATCAAATATTAGA
>Ga0206131_10002764_pt1 | contig 20850 bp, 14 predicted proteins | sample Helgoland_Spring_FD_148636 | JGI IMG/M metagenome (GOLD analysis project Ga0206131, IMG submission 148636) | Pelagic subsurface seawater microbial communities from Kabeltonne, Helgoland, North Sea - Helgoland_Spring_Bloom_20160517_1 | ecosystem: Environmental > Aquatic > Marine > Epipelagic ...
ATATTAACAGTTCCACCTTCTTCTTGCTGCTCTACCTCTCTCAGAGGTCCAGCTTTTTGATCTAGCACAGAATGCTTTTCTTCTTTTAGCAGCCTTGCCACCCGGAGCTAATTTAGAAGGATCTTGAGTAACTGCAGTTTTTAGTTCACTACCAGGATTTTTTCTTCTGTATTCCGCTGTACCCTTAGCTGTCATGCCTCCACCGGCTGCTGCCCCGGTGCCAGTTTTGTTAGCTTCATTATAATATCCTAAAGACTTTTTACGTGATGGTGCATCACCTTTCTTTTTAGCAGGGGAATCACAATCGTGGCAGCCTTCTTCTTTGCCGCCGCCTAATCCCCTAGGTCCTATTCCTTTAAATCCGTTGTACATATTAGTTTATTTTTTATATTTACTTACTCTTCCTTTTGTATTCTTTTCTCTTTTAGCCGCAGCTTTTTGAGCAGGCGTTAGTTCGCTCCAAGTAGCTGGTGTGTTTTTTGAAACTTTTTTAGTAGGTCTAAATGTATTCTCACCGCCGCTATAATCCTTCTTGCCGCTTGGCGTTTCCCATTCTTCTTTAAACCAGCGATTTAGATTTTTAAGAGGGGAAGGTTTCATTTTAAAAGCCATGCTATTTAGATTTGTTTCCCCAGTTAGCCGCACCTACTTTTCTACACTTAACCATAGCTCCGCTCCTATACGCCGAGTTTCCTCCTTTGTATCTTGCAGCTACTTTTGAGTAACAAGCATCTTTTTTCTTAGCAGGAGATCCTATACTATATCCATTATTACCTTTTAATCCTAGACCCTGAGGCCCTATACCTTTTGTTCTCATGATTTATTTTTTAGTGTTATTCCATCTTGCTTTGTTGTCTCGGATGTCAACATGGGTAAATGTATTGTATCTACCTAAGCCCCCAAACTTTACTATATTGTTGCCTATGTCTTCTTCTATAACATCAGCTAGTTCGCTAGGAGTTAATTCCGCGGTTATGTCCGCAGCTTTACCTAAAATATGTTGGCTTGTAGAATTGCTACCGATGCTTTCGTTGTGGCTTTCGCATCTATATGCGCTGTTGATATGTATAGACCCATATATATCCCTTAATATCTGCAATTGATCTGACAGCTTAAATATATTTTCCATTACACCGCGAGGCATTTCACAACCACACTTGCATTGAAACTCTTCTAATTTAAAGTTATCAGTTAGTATCATTTTTTCTTTTTTAAGGTTGCCCACTTTGAAATAGTATATCCTATAGTTATTAATAGTAATATAATCTTTAGCCAATCTTCTATACCCGTAAAAGTAGTTACTCCTAACGTGCCACCATTTATTAGGTATAGTTTTATTTCGTTTATGCTCATGCTTTTGTTTTTTACATTACTCCTTTTCTATCTCTAGGCTTATAGTTTTTTTCGTACTCCTCTGTTCTAATAGCACGATCTTCTATTCTAGCCGCTCTTTTTAATAGCCTATCAGCTTTCCTATCTCTTCCTTCGTCAACCGCTTTTTTCCCTTTAGCAGCTACTTTTTCTGCTCTAGCGAATTTTCTTGTAGAACGTTTGTTGTGCATTTGTTTAGCAGGAGAAGGATTGCGTTCAGGGACTGCTCCGCCGCTGCCATCTGCATTCATGGATATTTCCATTCCTTTAGGCGATGATAAACCGCACCTTGCTTTGGATACTCTTGTTGTTATTGGTAAGTTCATAGTTATTTGTTTTTATTAGCTTTTTCTTTTCTTTTTTTCGCTATTGCAGCTATTAAAGCATCCGATTCTATCTGAGCAATTGAATCTTTTTTCTTTTTGTTTTTAGCTCTTGTATTCCTAGATTTTATTCTTCTTTTTTCTTTCTTAATAAAATCCTCTATATCTCTTTCGTCCTGTGTTAATTTGGATCTTCTATCTTCCTCCTTCATTTCCTTAAGAAGCTTTTCCTGCTTTCTTTTTTCTTTCCTTTCTTCCTCCTTACGCTCTTTGTTTTCTGCTTTAATTTTTATTTCTAACAAATCATTTTCTTCATTCTTAGCGCCAACATTCCATGTTTTCCAACCTAATGCTAATGCTATTCTTTGCCATGCAGTGTTTCTAGAATCCAATGCTTCTGTAATAGAATTAACCTCGTCTACTACTCTAGCCATTGGTATATTAGTAAGACCCTCTACAAGATTGCCAGCGGAATTCCATCTTGGACTTAAATTAAATTTGCCGTCTATAGTAACATCCCAGCCCCTTTCGCTTATAACTTCTTTGTCAAATCTTTCACCTTTAGCAAAGTTTACAATTTTTCTAGCTTTAGATCCTACAGCAGGTGATACATTAAGCAAAGCTATAAGTGTTTTAGAATCATCTGCTAGGAACCCTCGATCTTCTTGCTTTTGATATTCTATTATAGCGTTCTTTAAAATAGACACAACTGCCCCCGGTAAACCAAAGCCTCCTTTAAGAGTAGTATCAACCATTGAATTTACAACCGCAAAAATCTTTTTCTCTGTTTTTTCCTCCATGGTCATTTTTCCCTCTTCGTCTTCCTCATCGTTAAATCCTGGAATAAGAGCGAACATTGCGGCTTGGAGCGCAGAAAAAATAGCGTTCTGTATAGCTCCGTAGTATATTATTTTGCTAAAGTTTGTAAAATCACTTTGGGCCTGCGTCTGTCCTGGTATTCTTCTTCTATTGTATATATCTTGGGCAGACTTTTTTATAGATCTATTAAGCTGTATAGGCGTATTCATAAAGTTTAATACGACTCTACCTAAAGAACTAGACTGATCAGAGGATATTAATGCTGGATCTCCTGATTGCTGTGTTTCATCTGAAATAGGAATAAAATCTTTAAAAGCTTTGTCCTCTGCTTGTTTTTGCGTGTACTTGGGTTTACCGTCTGCGTCTTTTTGGTTTAAGTAAGTGTTGACTCTATTTCTATAGAATGTAGCGCCTCCTGCTGATATGGCAAAACTATCCACCATTTGAGTTGGGGTAAATCCAATTTTAAGTAAGTAGTTTAATGCGGCTGTGGCCTTGTCGGTAGTGCCTGTAACAGCACTCGCAAGTTCAGCGGCATTTACGTCTGTTTTTAAACCAGATCTTCTTTGCTTAAGCTTGGGTGAATTAAATATCATTGCAAAATCAGACCAATATTGTTTTTGGTCTGCAAATGCTGCAGCCGCCTTCATAGGATTATTATCGCTCCAGTTTATAAAATTTACCGTGGATAGAAGTTGCAACAAAGCAGATCTTCTATTAAAGAACATAATAGCTCCAATTGAATTGTTTAACCAATTGTTCCATTTCTGCTCGTTAGATTTCATGCTAGCCGCTCTGTTTACACCGTTTTTCATACGGTATAATATATCTTCTATAGCTTCTCTATGAGCCTTCCCATATATTGCCTCTATTTTGTTTAAATTATTTTCGCTAAAGATTAGATCAGAGTTTTCTATAAATTCCTTAAGGTATTCTTTTCTACCTGTTTTTTCTGTAAAGTTATTAATATCAGATAATATAGTTTGCACTGCCCAATACTCGGACGGTTTAGACCATTCTTTTTTCTGAGCTACCTGCAGCGCACCGTTTGCATAAGCCATTAGCTCCGCGTCCCCCTGAACAAACCTAACAAGCTCTCTCTCTTGCTTTCTAGTAAGACCTGGTATTTCATACCCCGCTTTATTCCAAAGGTACACACGCAGCGCTTGATCATGCGTATAAGCCATACCCGGAACTCTTTTGCCTAGCTTTTTTAATACAGGCTTGTATTGTTTATTTAATGCCGCGAATCCGTTTTTAAGAGATTGCTTTACTATATCTATTTCGTTTATAGCTCTCCAGTAAGGCTTAACTAAAGAGTCTTGGAAAAACTTTTGATCAGCATCCCCTTGTCTTCCTTTACCGGCAAATGTATATTCCGTTAAGCCTCTAAAATCTTCAAGCGACGATGGCATCCAAATTTTCCACTTGCCTTTGTTCTTACCTAATATTTCACCTTCAACCCTAGTTAATCGTTTTCTAGACTTTATACCAGAAGCCCTTTCTAGCATGTCGTTAAAATTCTTATTTAACTGTTTGCTAAATTTGACTCTGGATCTTTGCGTTGGCCCTTTAACGTCAAATGTGTTAAGTATATCTCTTACAGCTTTAGGTTGATTTTTAAAATCTACTATAGACAATTCCGTTTGTCCTTTAACTCCTTTACCCTTAAGCGCTTTACCTACAGCTTTAACATTACCCATGTGATCGTCTGCAAAGTAGAAGTCATTATATCCTTCCGCTATTTTACTAACCATCCAATCAGCCTTAGCCTGCGGTGATCCATTACCTAAACCAGTTATGTTTTCTATAGGTATGTTTAAGCCCTCTGATTTTAGAAACTCATGTATCGCGGCTGCTGAATTAGCGGGTCTTGCAGTTAAGACAAATATATCTTTATTAGTATATTTACCTTCTTTCTTTTGAGCTTCGCTGAACAATGGTCCTAGCTCACCTTTCATTACTTTACTAAATTCACTAAAGTCAAACTCGGCGCCTTGTTCAAGCATAGCTTCAGACTTAGCGGCAAATTGAGCTGCATTTAATTTGCCCTTTGTACCATCAGGCATAACGTATAGCACATTACTTTTTGTTCGAGCCAGCGTGTCGTCAAAGTCGAATACACTAATACCTTTAGGGTTCTGAGAAAATTTAATGCTTGCTGCATTATTTATAGCTTTTTGCCCGTTAACAGCGTTCGTGTAGTCTTTCGCGTTAAAGTTTTTAAAAGAAGATTTTGATGCAGCTATTATAGCATCTGCTGCTTCTTTTTTTGCATCTTGTAACTCTTGTAGGTTTATTAAAGAATCCTTTGTAAAGCGGGCATCAACCTGCTGAACCATCTCGTTAAAGTACCTTGCAAAGCCAGGATTATCTAAACTTAAAGCGTCAGTACCTAATGGAAACTTAGATTTATAAAGAACATCAACAGCATTAGCAATCTTAGTAGGTAAAATTGTAATGTGGCTTTTCTTTATAATGCTAGCAATATCACTTTTGGTTATTCCACCCCCGTTAATGTAAAAAGCGCTAGCCACCAGCAGCACCTGCACTGGTGTCCCATGCTCAAAAGTAAAATCTTCTGCTACCTTTGCGTCTCCTCTATAGAAAAACTTAAGTGTAGCTAATGTTTTAGCGGGAGATCTCATAGAAGTACCCATAGACTTAAGAATAGCCGCGGCTGCTAATGGCTGTACGCTGCCATTTTCTAAACCTTCTTTAAGAGATTCAAGTATATTATTATATGTCTTTGTGCTGTTTTTTTCTAATGTTTCTCTTCCTTTCTTATCATATTCAAAGCTTGTTCCAGCAATAAGGCCCTTTAAGTCATCCGCTGCCGCTTCTTGCTTTATAGGGGAAGTAATCTTACCATTTTTTGTAACTAAAGTTTTTCCAGAGCCATAAGTTACAACCTCTAGACCTGTTTTTTCTATAGCTTCTTTTATAACCTCATTGCCTTCCATATTTCCAAGCTTTGTTATAAAATCAAAAAACCCTTGGTTATTTCCAAAAAAACTTCTTGTTTTACCACTAGCCATACCTGGTTGGTGCGTTCGTATAAAAATATTTATAGCCTCTTCAGCCCCATATTTTTTAATATCATTTTTCAGCAGGTTGCCCAAAGAATACTCAAGTGAATTAAGCAAAGCAGTGCTAGGATTTGATAAGACAACTGCACCTCTTTCTAGCCCGAAACTAGCCTCTATATTAGGCTTGGATAAAGAAATCATGCTGTTAATAAACCCTGTAAGTGTCATATTGCCCGCTGCTTTAAACTTAACAGCTTTATCTTTAAGAGCTTTTGTATCGGCTATATTAAGATAGCGCGTATATGCGTCTTCTAAGGTGTTCATTAATTCATCAAACTCAGGTTTTATATTTCTTAAAGCCTGAATATCTTCATAACTGTCTAACTGTCCATTATATAATTCTTCTGGAAATTCCTTAGTAAGGTAAGCTTGAGATGCTTTTCTAGCGGAATCAAGAGGAGCGAAACCTGAATTTATAAATCTTTTCTTAGAAAACTTAATGTTACCCCTGTCTATATCGTTCCCAATTTGTTGTACAAAATTATTTGCAAGTACAACACCTTGTCTTTCTTGATTACCTTCAAAAGCTTCGCTTATTTCGCTAGCGGGATCTGCTAAATCAGCAGAAAATATTTCAAAGCCAATTTCTTCAGCCATAGCTTTAGCTAGCGCTTCTTTTCTACCTCTAATAGGATTACCAGTTTCGTCTAGTATTTGTGATAAAAACTCCTGGTCTGTAACAACTCTATTTACATTAGGTACTCTTCTAACAATCTCTGCCCCGGATGTTCTCCCGGCATTATCTGTACTTGTAGTTTCTCTATCTATTTTTTTACCAACCCAGTCTGGATACGATACAAATCTACCATCTATTTTCTTTTGTATAGCTTGCGGAAAACCTCCTTTACCATCTTTACCCATTAAGAACGTAGTAGTAAGATTTTCTAATATTGCTTTTTTGCCTTTTAGTAAAAACTTTCTAAGCTTCAAATCTTTTTTGCCACCCATAGCTTTCTTAAGATCTATATCGGCTTGCCTACCCATTTCATACTGTATCTCTGCCATAAGCGGAGTTATAGTACGATTATTAGATATAGCTACATCCATACGGGTTTTTAAAGTACGTAAAGTTGTCTTTAACTTAGCACGTACTGCGTCAATAACTTCTTTAGAAACTATTCCGGACTCCGTAAACTTCCTATACTTAGGCTTTTCTTTCACAGGAGCTTGACTTTCTTCGGCTGTAATGTTCTTAGCGGCTGTTACGTCGTCCGTAAAGGTGTTTTCAGTCACTCTACCGGTCTTTAACGCGCCTCTCATTCTATTACTTAGCTGAGCCATTGTATAGCCAAACAGGGAGTCATTTTTAGCTGGATCAAACTTCTTTATATAAGGTATAAGACTGGCTATAGTTTCACTAACCATGTTATCCATTTCAAACCCCGGAAGATTTGTAAGATTAACTATATTGTTACCTGCTGTTTTAAATGCTTTTACTTTAGATCGGATCATTCCGTCTAACGTTTCGTATATAACAGGGTCATTTGCATCAAATCCCTCAGGATTATTACCTACAGCATCTAACTTCTTTTTAGATTTTGCAGTAACATCACTTAATTTTTGCTCATCTTTCTTAGATGCTTGAGGTGCATCAATATCTGACTTAGTTTTACGCTTTGCCTTAGGCTTTGGCTCTGCTTTTACTTTAGGTGGATTTTCAATGTTTTCATACTCCTCTTCAAGCTTTGCTATTTTCCTGTCATAAGTATCTAGGTCTATAAAATTATTGTTGAGGTCATCTTCTATTTCAGCGATCTCTTTATCAATAGCCTCCATTCTATCCTCCTCGGCTTCGGTAAGCTTCCTGGCTTTTGAATCTGCTTTTGTTACTCCCTCTTTTTTATTTGCTGGTAGATTATTATTAGCCTCTACGGTTTTATTTTCTCTTGCAGCAACTATATCGTCCGTTGTTAGTTCACCATTTGATATTTTTTTACCAATTCCTACTACAAAATTAAACATGTCTTGCTCTCCTTTGAAATCAAAATTGTATTCAGCTCCAAATGATTTTTGTATCATAACCCCCATAAGGCCAGATATACCCTTTGCTTTCTGAGCGTTTGTTATTTTGCCCTCGGCAACATATTCTAAAAACTTAGATATAACCTCTGCAGGATCTACCTTATTGTTTTCATCGAGGATAGAATCATTCATTAATTCTTCATAAACTTTAGAATCCGTGCTTTTTAATGTTTTTAATAACTGATCTGAAATGTTCTTAAAAACAGCATCATTATCTGAATTTGAAAATATTTGCCAAAAAGCTTGGTGGCCTATCTCGTGAGTTCTAGTAAATTTTCTTTGATTCAAAACTTGATTCTCAACAACCGCTATAGTCAATGCTTTTATATCCCCATCAGCTTTTACAGCAGCCCCGTCATTTCCGTTATTTATTCCTTCTTTTAATTCTGTCCTATCTTTTTCGCTTAAGTCCGTTCTACTATCTATGTAACTATTCGCCTCTTCTTTAGTTTCAAAAGAAACAAATCCTTCGTCAAGAAACGATCCGTCTCCTGCTTGCTGCTTATTGTTCTCCGCCCTTACTTGATCTCCAAAATAAAGGTCGTAAGCTCTATCTTTTGCATCTGATTTTGAAGGGTCTTTACCTCCTCTTTCGTCAGTTAATTGCTGAGTAGCTTTTTCTATATAAGCGTCGTATGCCTCCTTGTCAGTTGCTTCAAATGCCGCAAATTCGGTATCGTTCTTTAGCATAGACGTTTCAGAAACCGCATAGTTTTTGATAGCTGCTAGCTTGTCAAACTTTTTACGTAAATCAGCTATTCTTTGCTTTTTTACAAAATCAGAAAGACTAGAGTTCTGTACGTCTTGTGCCTTGTTTTGCAGGTCAGCCATTCTGTTTATCAATACAACAACCCGGTTTGCTCCGTTTTCAGTAAGGTTGTTATTTATTAAAGCTTCTTGCTTTTTAATAGCGTCAGCGAGATCTACACTTTTTTCCGCTATAATTTCAGTTATACGTGCCCTTTCCTCTAATGTTTTAGCAAGTTCAAATTCCTTGCCTAATACGTCTATTTCTTTTTGTAGCGCTCTAGCGTCTGCTAGTTTTTCGAAGCTTGTAAACTGAGCATTGTACATTCCTTTTAAGAAAGGCACTCCAGCAAATGCAAGGCCGAACCCAAACCCTGAAAATCCCGCATGGTCCATGTTCTCAGTAAATGGCTTGCCGTCTATAAGATTTTGTGAACCCGTTGTAAGCACCTCACCACCGGATTCTAATAACGCTTCATAAACAATACCTCTTTTACTATATTCCTTAAAAAACTGATAAGCTTGAGCTTCTAGCAATTGGTCTTTCCCGGCATTTATCCAAGTTTGGTTAGCTCTTTTTAATATAGGCACGGTTGTTAACCCCGCAAAAATTCCTTCTGCTGCACCATAGCCTAACGATTTAAGCCAAACCTCTGTAGCGCTATAATCAGCTGTACCGGTTGCTATTTCAGCTTGCATGTCCATCATTTTCACTCCCGCTGTTGATGCACCTATAACATAAGGTGCTAAAGTACCTCCAGAAAGATACATTGCGGCAAGTATAGGTATTTGATTTGTTATTTCCTGTGCAGCAAATTTGCCAAAATTATCTACACTAAAAGCATCTTTAAACTGAACATCCCTAACAAATCTTCCTCTAAGCTCCTGAGAAGCCATTGAGTAGGCCGCTCCAAATTTATTCCACGAGTTTTGTGATTCCTCATCTGCCAAAAGCATAGGCACAGACCCTAACAAAAACGTAGTACCCATAATAATGTCTGTGGTGCCCGCAGCAATATTTACTAGGTACTTTTCATGGAGAGCGTAGTTTTTAGAAGAAGCCTCTATAGATAAATTAGCGTCTGCAATTTCTCCTGTTGCTAAATTTTGCTGCTCTGTTAGCTGACCAATTACTAGCTTATTTGCTATCATTGCAACTTCTAACTGGTTTGCTGTTTCTATAAAGCTCTCAGTAACTTGCTGCCCGTTTTTCAAAGTAACAACCCTAGAGTTGGGGTCTATGAAAACGTTATTTTTAGCTCCCCACCTTAAAACCGCTTGTTGATTTTCATCAGTGTAATTTTCAGAGTTAAGAATAGATATTACATTGTTTGTTTCCTTACGGTTTTCTAACGCTATTTCAATTTTTTTGGTAGCTGTATTATATTCTTTAGCTCTTTCGTCTTTGATTAAATAGCCGCCTACAAATAATTCAGCCTCGGTTAAAACCCCATCTTTTACTGCTTCTTCTCTTGCTGTGTACTTGGCGTCGGTAACTGCGTTTTCGTAAAGTAAATTCCTAACAACTCTTTCGGCATTACTATGTAACTCGTCTGTTTTTATTTCTGGATATTGTTCACATATAGCCGCTTTTGCGTTTTGTAATTCTTTTTGATGCGGGTATTCAATATCCGTGTATGTTACCTCTGGTTTGCCTTTAATCGCATCTATTACATTTCCTCCAAAAGGAGATTTCTTAATTGTTGATATAGGCGTAAATAAATCTTTGTTTTCTAAATAATCTTTAGATGCAGTGCTTATGCTTTCTTTTAACTCAACATCATTAGCTTCCCAAGATCTTACTTTTTCTTTAACCGCGGAGTTGACTCTAGGGGCTTTTAAAAAATTTTCGTATTTTTTAGTAAAATTTTCAATAAGATTTATATTGTTAGCGTAAGCCCTGGGATCGTTTGTGTCAAACTGCAACTTGATAGAATCATCAACACCGTCTATAGTAACTTTAACAGATTCAAATGCCCTTAAACTTTCTATAGGGTTATCGCTAATAAGGTTTATATCGTTTGTTTCTTCAAATTCTAACCCTGTACCTTCATAAAGCATTCTTAACGCATCTGCTCCTTCTTCTTCTTCTTGTATAAATAAATCCTCGTAAGCTGTCCCCTCAACGTAAGTATTATTTTCTTTGTTGTATTTCTTACCTTTAAGATTTGAAACTAAAACCGAAGAAATATCTCCCGAGGGTGATTCCGTAGCTTCGGGTTGAACACCTGTTATTATCGACGCTCTGTTTGGGTTTGCTGGAGTTACAGACGCATCGGTCTCCGCATCTCCGTTCTGAAAATTTTCAGTTGGGGGTGTTTCGCTAATAAGTTCAGCATTTGGGTATTTTTTTATAAGATACGGTACTAATTCTTTAGAGACTTCCTTTGTTACAAAGTTACCGTCTATATTTATTTTATATTTAGGCATATTATATTTTTATTTAATTACGAGTTTTCAAAAAACCAATCACCCCATTTATCATATTCTTCTTTGTTCTTTACAGGAAATAAAGTGCCGTCTTTTCTTTTAATATAGTATATCCCATTAATAATACCGCCTAAAGTGTCAGGCTTGCTTTTGCTTGGGCTATTATCCTTGCGTTGCTTTTCGTTGTAACCATCTTGTCCGGCTTTTTTACGGCTTTCAATTAATCTCTCTATAGTTTTTTTTCTTATCTCATTAACAGTCATTGTTCCCTCCTCCCATGCTGTACCTAAATCTTCCGTAGGGAATTCGTCTTCAAAATCATATACAAAAGATCTTAGTGAATCTTGGTTTGCAAAAGCTGTTTGTAATTCCAACCTATACATTTTTTCAGCGTCAGCATTGACTAGTTGTCCTGATTTACGCACTGTTTCATTTTGTTTTAATATACCAACACCTAACTTATAGTCTTTTAATAAAGGCGGGGTAGTATCTTTATAAGGTACAGTTTGCCCATCAATGTTAAAACCTATATTTCCACCGTCCATTATACTAAATGGAGCATTTAATCTACTATCACTTCTACCATCGCCATCTTCATCTACGAAACCGTATATAGTTGCATTAATTTTAGAGTTTTCTAAATCATTACCATCGGAATATGTACCGCTCATCATACCTTCTGCGTACTCAACTTTGCCTTTCTTATAGGCTTTAAGCTGATCAGCTAAATTTGTAAAGCTATTGTTTACACCGTTCATTATATCAACTTGAGCCATGTACTCAGGTGAGGTAGCATCTGTCATATTAGCAACAGTCTTAGCTGCGTCTGCGTACTTTTGCCTTTCATTAACTAGAAAATTTCGCATAGCCGCTGTTTCTTCAGGTGAAAACGATGTAAAGTCCATGTCCGTTTTCATTTTACCCATCAAAGAATTAACTCTGTTCTGGTATTCTTGATTTTTTGTAACTGTATTAGGTCTATTAAAGCCTCTAGCAGACTGTGTTGCTACTGAGAAGCCTTTACCTATTTCCGCCGCCGCATCTACAAATTTCTTTGCAGCTACCCCTGCGCCTGTTATTAATTGATTATTTGCCATAGTTTATTTTTTAGCCACGATTTAAAAAATCTTTCACTCCGGCTCCAAGGCCACCCGCTTGTCCCGCTTGAGCTGCTCCTCCTACAAGGCTACCAACCCCGCCTAATATAGATTGAGTTGCCGCGTCTCTAGCCGCATTAGCTGCTCCTAATCTTTGTTGAGACATGCCAAGCATTGTATCCACTTTATCTTTTTCTGCTGCTCTAGAAGCGTATTCTCCTTGTAGCTCCTGATTTTGCAGTTGGCCAGCCATTTGTCTTTCGGCTGCTTGGTTACTAGCCTCTTGTCTACCTATATCAGCAGATGCTGATTGAGCGGCTTGACTTTGCGCCCCCGCTAATGATTGAGCTAAAGCCGCAATACCCGATCCTCCAGCCGCGCTAGATAGGCTATCCATTGTATTAGCAAACCCGCCTGCTTGTTGCTGCGCTTGGAATTCAGCCGCTTGCGTATTCACGGTTAAGTCTTCCATGGTATTTTCCATGTTTTTTGCAAGGTTAGAGGTGTCTGCTCCTTCCATTCTAGCTTTGTTTCTATTAAACTCTGCTTGAGCAGCTCTTTGCTCTCTTTTTCTTTTGCCGCTGCCTATCATACCTCCAGCAATTCCTGTAAGACCTGACACAACGCCACCTATAGCTCCTATTGGTATCATATACTTTTATTTTATTATTATACTTTTATTATTACGTGTTATTTGCTGCTTTCAAATATCTCAGAGCCCACTAAGAATAGTTCCGCGTAGTCGGTAGAATCATTTTTAAATTGAGCTTCAGCATAATATCCTTTAAGCCCGCTCGTATTAACGTTCGCTGTCTTACTAAATAGTATAAAGCTACTTGTCGTTGGCCTGGCTGTAAATCCACTAACTAGCACCGTAATTGTATAGGCTGTAACAGCGGTGATAACACCTAGTTTAGCTATATTTTCTCCGTTTACATCATTTGTAAAATAAGCTGTATCGCCTACTTGTACGGAAGCGTTTAATGGCTGAGGGAATGTTAATGTTATTTCTTCCATGTGTTTATTTATTAAGCTAGTATATTGTCTAGGTTTAACGTGCTGGTAGCATCAGTATTACCCGCTACAGCTATACTAACAACAACGCTTGCAGTTAACGTAGATGTACCTCCTACTATTAAAGAATTATTTATTGTAAACTCTTGCGAAACCATATTAAATTCAAAATTTTGGGGAGGTACAGGAGTTCCTTGGTTAGTCCAAAAGTAACTTCCGTCTCCTTTAATGTTATCTCTAATAAAAGGGCTTGTAGACGTAGCAGTAACCGTGTATAAAAATTCACCACTAGCTGCATAAGGGGCATAATTTATTAAATAAGCAGGCCCAACTGTAATAGCTGTATCCGTGCTAGAAAATACAAGGCCCAGTGTTGAGAGTTTCCATTGAGCAACAAAAGGTGTAGAAGTTTGCCCATTAGCAGTATCAAATGTTGAGGCTAAATCTCCTGTTAACGTAAAAGTAAATGTTCTATTAACACTTACAGTAGCAGGGAATACAACACTTATTACTGCTTGTCCCGTTGCATCTATAGTACCGGAAGTATTAACTATGTTTATATTGCCTGGTGTATATACACATTGTAAATCCCAATTAGCCCCTTCTATTCCGTATATAGTAAATGTTCTAGTTTCTCCTCCAGCGTTTACTACATTAGTATTATTAAATTGATAGCTAGTTATTTTTACATCAGGATCATAGTATTCTATTGCATTAGCCGTTAAGATTATTTCATCCCCAGAAGTGTTATCTACTGGAAATTTATAAGAAACAGAAAATGTTACCTGTACAAGTCTTCCTTCTGAATCAAGAGATTCAATGCTAGTTATTGTGTAGTCTTTTCTTTTGCCTTGATTTATAGACAAATTAGGTGCGGTTGGGAAAAAATATCCTGGCGAAGCAATAACGGCTTGAGTAAATACAGTTGCTGAAGTATCCCAATTTCCACTAGAACTAAAGCTTAAAGGTAAATCACCGGGAGCGGGCGTAGATACATTAGTCAACCCACCACTAATAGCAGTTCCGACTACGATTATAGGCGTTTCCGAGGCATAACCTTGTATACATAAAGACACAAGAACGTCTGCGCTGGGCATGATACTAGGTGTGGTGTATGTTATGACGCAATCTATATTGGTTCCGTTTTGATTAAAAACAACCGTGTTAACATAAGACGGCAAAGGCGCTATAGCCGAAAAATTAATTACGTCTATAGAATAGCCTGTATTAGGTGTTATAGTTAAAGAAACTGACGGATTATTTTGTGTCCAATCATCGCCTGCTGTTTCAGTAAAACTTACTACGTTTACTGTAAAATTTTCAAATGCCATAATGTTTTTTTAAGTGAAAGGTATTATTATACCCATAGTTGCCGTGGGACTGCTTAAATTTCCACACCAAGCTTTCACAACAAAAGCCCCACAACTTCCTTGATAGTTTGCGGACGGTTGATACGTGAAATCACCAGTTGATAAATCTAAAGTTAATCCAGATGGATTTTCTAATAGATTGTTTTCTAGCGTAAAATATATACCGGAAGCGCAAGTATTAGATTGCTGAATGGTTCCGCTAAACAAGGTGTTTTCTATAGCTTGAAACGTCTGTTTCACAAGCACAGGGGGAGTAGGTGTTACTGAGCAATCCGGATCTATTTTGTTTGTAACATCGAATTCAGTTCTAACAGGCCCAGTTATCGTAGAAGCTCTACCTATACCCTGAATGTTAAACTCGCTAGAATCCACGTTAGTGTTGCAATTTGAATTAAAGAATGTAGGCATACCTTTTATGTAATTAAAGTATTTTCCTTCTTTGTCTAAAAAGTCTTTTACTTGCCCTTCTTGCAGATCCGTGACTATTGAATTAACGTACCAGCCTTTTGTTTCTGAAACAGAGGTGGGTATTAAACCTTGCGCTTGAATTTGCGCAAAGGAATACTTTCTTCCTGTTGCATCTACTTCGTAAATATATTCTTTTGATTTTGTACCGCTATAGTTTAAGGTTTTATAGCCCTTAACCACAGCTGGATTTTCATTAAATATAGTATTAAAAGAGCTTTCGTTATAGGGACTACACACAGGCCCTATCCCACTGGGCTCGCAGGGTCCTATGCTGTAAAAAGTATTTCTATTTTCATTAACCCCATGTTTCCATATTCGGCCTTCTTTAAAAGTGTAATAGGCATCGTCTAAATAGGTAGCAGCTTCTGGGATATACGACTTTCTGGAAGTAAATCCGTTTATTTCTTCTTTGTATGAAACTGTAGTAGCAGTAGTAGGTAAAGAATTAACAAACTGATCACATTCCGGGTGTTTATTTAGCCTATCAAATTCTCCTACCCCTAATGTTTGTTGCCAGTAAGGTGTTAATGATTCCAGTGTTACATTATAATTTCTTTTAGCAACGTCAAAAGACCCTATTATTTTATTATTTATAGGCAAGTTATCTGAAAAGAATGAGTGCATTCCGTAATCAGATAAGTCAGTTATACCATCTCCCGAAAGCCTAAGCACGGCGCCTCTAGTTGCATCAGTATAATACATTCTAAACCCAAACTCAGCAAACGATTCCGGGTTAGTAGATATACCAAATTCACCTTGAAACGTTATAGTTTGACCAAGCACTTCTGCATTAGAAGTTAAGTTAGTACTTCCGTCGGCATTAAACAAGGCATCTTTCTTAGCAAGTATTTTCATAGACTTGTTTTCACATAAAGTGATTAAGTCAGTATCTCTTGTATGAAATTTTTGTATGCTTCCATATTCTGGGTTTAAGTCTTTAGTTATGGACTCTGCTTGTATGAATTGGTTTAAGTTATTTGTACCAGATATAGAGTTGAATATTTGTGAAAATATTATACCACTAGATCTAATTTCTTCGTTATAAGGCTCATCTAAAGTAGCGGAGGCTTTAACACCATTCTCAATTACAGGTTGATTAAAATCGTCTCTAATGCGATCAGATTCAACCCCATTGCCAAATGAATAACAGTTAAAGAAATCTAAAAGATGTTTTTGCCCTGTATACTCTGAAGTTTTATAAACTTTAGGCACTTCCCAATATATATCAAGCTCTGCCGCTTCTTTAGGCTCTGTTTCAAATATCGCAGGATTAGCTGTCGAAAAACTGCCGTCGTCTTCATTAGGCGATAAGAACTCAATGCCCACATAAGAATTAGCATAATTTGCAGGATCATTTTCTATCCAATTAGCAACTTCATTTTCTGGATTCCAACCAAACCCGTCATTCGTAGTTCCAACTTTTCTGAAGCTTAATGTCCACCGGGCTATTTGATTTGAGGCATTTTCACCCTCACTTGCTCCCCCATCGCAATTTCGCCAGCACGTACCCATTTGGCGATCGGAGTTGTAAACTTCGTATATAGCAGATGGGTTTGGATCTTCAACCCCATTACCCGCGTTTATAAACCTAAATAAAGATGTGTTTGATTCTAATTGGTTAAATAAGTCAGGGTTAGCCTGGCGTATACCGTCATTTGCACCGCTTTCACATAAACCGTACCCCCCACTCCAGCTTATATCTATTTTATGTTCATTGTTTTCGGTGTAAACCCCTTGACCTTTTTGAGGACTAAAGGCGGTAGTGTAAGTCTTTATACGGTCTATGAACAATCGCCAGTCGGCGCCTTGGGCATCGATGTCAGTCCAACCATTTCTCCAAAAATTTTCACCAGAGGTATTGCCTGCTCTTTCAAAATTATAAAGGTAGCCTAAGGCTTTCCTTGTATATACAGCGGTAGCTGAATTATTAGCTTGGGCTATTTTTCTTCGCAATAAATCATCTTGAAAAACTTTTACAAAAAACCTGCCGGTAAACTCCGCTTTATTAATAGACTCCACCCTAACTATTTCTAACTGTAAATTTTCATTTGCAAACACAGGACCATAAGGGGGAATAGAAGTAAAATTCATATCAGGACCGAATGCTTCCGATGAATTAATAACCACTCTTTCAGGTGAATTAACGTTATTTAAAGCGAAAGAACCTATTTTGTAATAATTACTAGCGGCTGCGCCTGCCTTTACCCTCAACATTAAGCTTGACTCGGTTCTTGTTTCTGCTCCGAATTGGGCATCGAATGCAGCTTTTTCAACCTCAAGCTTGCCAGCTCCTTCTATTGGGAAAGCCTGTTGTGTAAATTGAGTACCCATTGCACCTAAAGAAATTTTTGTTTCTTTTAAATACGTAGGCGCTTCGTTTTCTATTGCAATAATTTTATACCTAGCTTGTTCCGCTACAGGCTCTGAACTATCATGTTCTTTTTTTAGTATTAAAAAAGTTTCTTCGTCCACCTTGTTTCTTTCTGCGGACGGGAAAGATAACCACAAGTTACCATCTTCTGCGTCGTAATACCTGTCTAATGCTAAGTTGTAATATTCTCGGGAGGTTTCTTTTACGTAATATTTAAAATAAGGAAATTGCTTGCCTTGTCCGTAATATGGTATTAACGTTGGATTATTATCGTTACCGATTAATTCAACCTCTAGCTTTGTAGACATAGAAGCTTGTGTCTTTGGCACAATAATAGACGCTGCTTTGCTAGTAAAAACAGGAGTTGTTCTACCGTAATTATCCATATAAGCAACCCCTATCTGGTAAGTTCTTATTGACTTTACCGAAGGTGCAACTATTTTTCCCTCAATGTTAACGGCATTGTTGTCTTCTACGGTAGGTAAACCTACTCGAACACTTTTTAAATTTGCTTGTATATTGTTCTGAAAGAGAGAGCCGTCATTATTTAGTAAATTAAAATTTTGTGTATAATTTCCAAATAGTAACCTGTTAGCTGTAATTTCCTGAGCTTTAGCTTTTCGTGGTACATTATCAAATGGTCTTAATATTTGATTTGTATTAACGACGGACGTTATTATTTCTGTTTCTATTGAAAAAGTGTTTTCACTCCACTCCGGATCTTCGTCTGTAAAAGTATCTACTACATACACATTTTGGTTATTAGTAGCTTTATAAAGTATGTCCACAGCTACAACATCCGGATAATCTGTAGAGTTGGGTACAAAATCAGATATACCAAGCTGACGAATATTATTAGTCATACCTAGGTTATATCCCTGGCTTGGAGAATAATCAAAATTACCCGGTATAAAAACCGCGTTTGAAAAAGGTGAAAAAGCAGATATTTCGTTATTTTTGTATTTATATCTGTAGCCAAATCTAGCAAACTTCATTTCAAAAAATGGAGGTTTTTGCTCTAGGGTTACGTCATAGGTTATTTCATTTGTAGTTACTCCATCTGGTGAAACACCTACAGATAAAACTCTGACGGCAGCAGCATTCTGCGCTCCTCCAGCGGCTAAACCAAAAACTTCAACTCTTATAACTGCGTCTATATCTAAGGGGTCATTAGTTGCATCAGTAAGTAATAGTATATCACCATAATTATATACAGGAAGCGTATTAGAAGTCCAATTCAATACAAGTTCTGTTCCCGGGGCAAGGGGCTCTACGGACCCTCCAATAGTTGTGTAAAATGACGCGGTAGTTTGAGTATCAATATTAGCACCTGGTAAACCCGTAGCTGGGTCTATAACTCTATTAGAATATGCAGCTACAACAGGTGGTTGTAATGGATATTTCTTTATTACAGTTATATCGTCTTCAATAAAGTTTCTATCGTATATTTGAGAATGTGTTACAAAATTAGGCGTAGATCCTACCCAATCTTCAACGAATATTTTCTTTGGCTCAGTTTGATTGTCCGTCCAAATTAATATACCCTCTATTACGTTTATACCTGTAATTAAATAATCCTCACTAAAATTTAAAATATCTTCCGTGTCAACTAATAAAGGCCTAGTTAATTTTGTGTTAATATTATAGTAAGCTATAACGCTTACAGAATCCGAAGCTATAAACCAATATATATTGTCTGAATTTTCATCCGCCATAGCTCCTACGCATACAGGATTAGTCAATGCCGTAATATATTCGGCATCTAACCACTGGCTATAAGCCTCTGTCTTAAGGTTGTACATTTTATTGCGCAACTCTAGGTTGCCTTTTATGTTTTGAAAAGTACCGACCTGAGAGCTATCTGAAGATGCAAGCTCTAAATTTAAGGCGTCTCTATATTCTCCATTGGGAACAAGGCGCTCGTCGAGATCCTTATTCATTTTACCGCTGGTAAACGTGTGTATTAATTCCGCCATATAACTTTAGTGTTTAATCCATTTTGATTGATTTCTGAATACTTGTGCCATTAGATTATTCTTTAGTTCTGATAATCTTATTTTAGCATTTCTTCTAGCTGCAGATGCAGCTTTTTTAAACCTAGCTACAAGATATTCTTGTACGTTAGATCTAGTTGACAGTATAGAGTAAGCTATGTACTTTTCTATAGCGTCCATAGCGAACTTGTGTACAGTCATATCCTCAAGAGAGCCTAAACCATCACTTATATATTTAAGGGTCACTATTCGGCCCCGTATGTCCGAGCTAAATCTAATTACACCATTTAATTTATCTATATAAAATGTTCCATTTGCTTGAGCTTGTTGCGGATTAATACCATATCTTCCGCCGTAAGCATACAAGGAAAGTAGATCAGGGTTATTCGCTAAATCCCAGTTACTTCCACCTGCCCCAGCTATAGGGTAACTACTGTTAGCATTCCATCTTTTCAATGTTTCCGATTGGTCCGCCAAAGGTATATTGCCATCATTATCAAAAGTATAATCGTAAGCATCGTCTTGTATGATAGCGTTTGGGTTACTTGTTAAGTCTGTTCTGTATATTATTCGCTCTATTCCAGACTTGTCTGTCCAGGATAACTTAGTATAGTTAACGTAATCTTGAGGCAATATCATATACAGCCCAGGTGGAACTTCTATTTCTATTGCTTTATCTTGGGGCAATACATCAAAACTAAATTCTTGTACTGCTCGTTGTGCCCAATATGCAACGTCAGTTCTTTTTACTTTTGTTATAAGCTTGTCTTGCCCAACATAAGCGACTATAAAATTATTTATAATATCAGATATACTAACAAACTGATAATCGCCGTAATTCTCATCGTTACTATCCCATACACCGTCAGGTCCTAAGTAGTATTCTTCTGGAGTTTGATTTATCAATGCCATATATTATGCTTTTTCTTGTTGGTTAGTTTGTGCTTCTATTTGGTTTGCAATTTGGTATAGCCCTATGTCTTTAACAACTAAGCCTGCGAATTCTAATATTTTTATTACCAGTTCGGTTTCTTCTGAAGGATGCAACTCAAAGTCTGTAGACTCGTTTGCATTATAAAGTGCTTCGCCGAAAACCATTTGGTAAGCCCATTGTACTGGAGCTGGCTCTTTTATATAATTACACCTTACATTGGTAGTTAATAAAGAATCTCCATAAACTTTGTAACCATCTTCTGAGGCTACAAACACGGGTCTTGTATTTGTGGGTTTTGCGTAAGCCGATTGGTTTATATACAGAAATTCATTAAAGTTTATTCTTTCTGCTTCTATCGGTGTTGTTGTAGTAACAATTGTATTAGGTACAGGATATAATGATTTGCTGGTAGTAACGTTGTTGTAAACTATTGTACCTATTCTATATAGGTCAACAGGAGGTGACCAATGCTCAGTAGTTGCATTATAAGTCATATCTGCATCTACTTCAAATATATTTATTTTTTCATTAAGCAAGTTAAGCATATCAGAAAACTCAGTGTCGTTGCCCGGTATTCTTCCAAACTGATTAATATCGTAAAAATATTGTTCGAATATATCTAATTGTGCTTGATTAGCAAATAGATTAAATTCTTGAGGTGTTACATAACCTCTTTGTTCTTTGTTAAGTATTGCTAATACTCTCTGATAAACAGTATCTACGCTTACAGCCATAATTTATTTTTTATTTTATATAGTTATAGGCCACCTTTCAGCAGCCTATTACTATAAAGGTGACTAG
>Ga0206131_10002766_pt1 | contig 20833 bp, 27 predicted proteins | sample Helgoland_Spring_FD_148636 | JGI IMG/M metagenome (GOLD analysis project Ga0206131, IMG submission 148636) | Pelagic subsurface seawater microbial communities from Kabeltonne, Helgoland, North Sea - Helgoland_Spring_Bloom_20160517_1 | ecosystem: Environmental > Aquatic > Marine > Epipelagic ...
GCGACAGCGTGTGTACCAGGACATAGCACACATACAGTCAGAGATCTGGGACACCGTGGCCGAACTCATGCGACTTGACTCACTGGAACACCCCACGTCAGAATAGACGTTACGCACTAAAAAAAACGCGGACGCTCCGCTCTCCCAACACGGTATCTGCCCCTTGGTAATTGTTGACCTTGCGTGCCAGTGCTGTTATACTAGCACAGTATCGGATGCGTGGCAACTGTGGGATCGTGAATGCGAGAGTGGAACGATCCCAACGCCATGGCACATGGCACCCATGTGCGTGTAACACCACACGTTTGATACGACACAGGATATATAGTAAGAAACAGAGGAACACACCCACACATGATATACACGGACCAAGAGAATGAATGGTTGAGCACGCCAGCAAAGAAGACCAAGAGGGTCAGCAACCAGACCGCTGACGGATCAGCACCCAAGACGCAGGACTGGCGTAAGCACGACTGGGCCATAACCACCACCATAGAGATAGATGGCGTGTCATACGTGATGCCCGTGCAGGTATAATAGACCCACCCCAGAAGCCCCATAACTACTAGTGCCGTCAAATGACGGCGATACAACAACCAAGACAAGATCTAACACACAGCACCAGGTCGTTATAACAGCACACATCCACTATTGACACGGCCATGGTTATAGTGCTATAAAATACATTACAAATGTTTTTCGAACTGTCCACACGACCGGCAATGAACTTCCCCGTGCAGACGTGGCTCACTCCCATGCTGTGCCTGTCACATGACAACGGCTGGCACATGGTGGAACTGGATGAGGGAGTCAGGGTCATGATCAAGGGATACACCAACGATCGCACGATCACGGCGGCGGCACGGCACTGTGCGGCCAACCCAGGTGCCCCACGGTTGCGTGGCAACTTCTGTGCCATGGTGATACGGGATGGTCGCGTGACGATCACGCACGACACCGACAGGTCCTTCCCACTGTGGGAGGGAGATGATGCCATAACCAACTTGGCACCCATGGGAGAACAGACATGGGCGGACTGTGTGCTCACAGTGGACGACAAGTTCCACGTGTCGCGACAGTGGCACAAGCCTTGGAACAGATCCGCCAGCGTGTCCGACGCGGCGATCGTTTCTGGCGTGCATGAGATCCTGATGGAGACGTTTGACTCGTTCCTGTCACACAACAGACTACCACTGAAGATGTTCGTTACGGGAGGCATGGACACTACCATGGCCTGGGCCTATATGGATCACTTCACCGAGGACTACGAGATGGTGGACTACAATTACTTGAAACTCACACCCTTCTGGAAACGCAACTCATCCAAACTGAAACGGTTCTGGGGGTACAAGCAGACGCACCTGTGGTCGGAAGATTGTGTGTTGGTCAGCGGTGCCATGGGGGACGAGAATTTCATGCGTGGTCCGTATACCATGGAGATGATGCTACAAGCACACGGCACTGGCCTGGCAGATGTTCTACAGCCAGGGGATTACCATTACAAACACTGCCGAGGATACCTAGACAAAGGCTTGGACGTTGGAACGATAGACCCCGACATAGGCAAAGTCAGAGACACAGTAATGGAACGTAACATCAATGATCACCAGCACTGGCACATAGAACAAACACTGCACTTCACGCCATTCAAGGACTCACGGATACTGTCACTGATAACACAGAGCAGTCGAGAGCAATTGGTATTACAGGCACGTGACGCCCACATCAACAGACTGCTGATCGAGAAGTTAGATCCATCGAAGCTGGAAAAAGTCAGCAGATTCAAGAACCACAATTCCATGGAGAATGTGTAGGTTGACCTATACGGCTTTCTAGTGTACAATTACAGTATATGCCACTTACACCAATAGTGATAGAACAGACATCCAAAGGCGAGAGAAGCTACGATATTTTCAGTAGGTTGCTCAAGGACAGGATAATCATGTTGGAAGGACCGATAGAGGAACACACAGCTTCAGTGCTGTGTGCTCAACTGTTATTCTTGGAATCACAAGATGCCTCGAAGGATATAACACTTTATATCAATTCGCCGGGCGGACTGGTAACGGCAGGTATGGCTATCTATGATACCATGCAGTATGTGAGATCAGACATACAAACAATAGTAGTGGGCCAGGCTTGTTCTATGGGCTCACTCCTAGCAAGTGCGGGTGCCAAAGGCAAACGACTCATGCTACCCCACGCAAGGCACATGATACACCAACCACTGGGCGGAGCGAGTGGACAGGCCACAGACGTTGAGATCAGGGCAAACGAATTACTGAGATGGAAGAGAGAGCTCACAGAGATCTATGAGAAGAACACGGGACAACCCCTAGAGAAGCTGAAGGCGGACATGGAACGAGACAAGTTCATGAACGCAGAAGAGGCCGTCGCATACGGGTTGGTGGACCGGATAATCACCAGTAGGGAAGACGACAACAAGGACTAGTCCACGATCTAATTAGATTACCAGAAACACTTATAAGTAGTTGCGAATAGTTACTATTAGCATTACAATAAAATTATGACAGCATTAATAAGAAAGATAGGCAGTTACCATGCGAGGTTCTTCGCATTCGTGTCAATGAAGGCCAAGACATCCAAGATGTGGGCGGTGCTACTGACCGTGTTCGTCATCTACGAGATCATAGAGTACACGGTGTGGCCCATCTTAGTACCTTACCTGGCCTACCAACACTGGTTCGCCAACTAACATTATTACTCGAGATTTACTTCTTTGATTGTGGAGTTCGGATCCTCTTGGCACGGACGTACCTCTTGTCACCTATCTTGTATACGACAGGTCGTTGGGGCACTTCAACTGTGAACATCTTTTCGTAAGCCTTAACGACATGTTTGATCCACTTGTACACGAGGCGCCCTCCTTCATACGATTACTTCTTGAACCACTTGATGGGATTGATCTTCTCACCTAGGTCTTCTACCTTCTCATTGATCCACCAACCTGTGATGAAACCAATTACAAATCCTATTGTTAGAAACATTTGATTCTCCTGTGTTGTTGTGACTGTATTTATTTTGTTTTCGCTTGTTAGACAGGGGTCTTCTTGAGACGGATAGGCTTGAGCCCGGTCTCCCTGTTCAGGAACTTGTAGTCTATCTTGACCAGGTCGAAGTCCTGCTTGAGCTTGTCGGCGATCCTGTAGGGGTCGAACTCGGCACAACTGTACACGTCCAACTGCATCATGGCAGGCACTGGCTCGTCCCACACGTGCATGGCTATGTGACTGGTCTCTATCACGGCGATGCCTGTGATGCCCCTGTTGCCTTCGTTCTCACAGTAGGCCACGTAAGGTCCCATCATGATCTTCATGTCAATGAATTTGATGAAGTCTCTCAGCCATTGTTCCAATATTTTAGTGTCGGTTGGTGGGTCGTTGACCTCGGCCCGGATGATAAGGTGTTTGTGTATGTTGATGCTATTCTGCATCACTGCACTTGCGACATCCACAGTCGGGACAGTCACGGCATTCACTGCACGATCTCCGGCAGTGCTGTTCACAACCACACAGCTCGCATATGAATTCGATCATTGTTTGTTCTCCTCGGTCTCTCCCAGCTCTCTCTTTCGTTGACATCCCGCGGGGTCAAACATGCAAGACAGCGCCTCCACGATGTTTGGTATGTTCTGTACGCCACTCGTTACGTCTTGTTCGCTGTTCTCTTCGGTGACTGTAACGGCAACCGGTTTCTCTTTTGGTGTTCCTCTTGTGTTGTCCATTGCACCCGGAGTGTTGCCTGTGGGGCTGACACAACCGGTCACACCGACAGCAATCAAAACCAATGTCAGTAATATGATAATTTTTCTTTCCATGTCTTTGCTCACGATAGTATTTACTACCGATCGTTGTATGTATCTAGGGTGTGTTTATGATGATGTTTTTTGGAAGCCTTCGGCTATCTTGCCGGCATTCGGGCCTGACTTGATCACATACTTCTGTGTACCACTCGCACCTGTGTTCACTTCTGTACGAAGATGTCTTTGCAGGAGCTTCTCTCTGGATGCTCTCTGTTGTTTGGCTATTGCTTCTGTTATTGCTTTTGAATCTCTCATAATAATATTGTACACTATATTTATGCATTGTCAACAGGGCAGATATGCGTACTGAACATAAGAGCATTTAAACACCTTTAAGTGCAAGTATTATACAAGATGTACAACGGATCCGTCGTGTGCTTTACCATGCGTGTGTGTGCTTGTGTGTGCGTTTAATAGGTAGACATACAGGGGTTTGTAGTGTAATATTATGTTGTTACTGAGGCCCCTTTAGCTCATCTGGTAGAGCAACTGATTTGTAATCAGTAGGTGGTCTGTTCGACTCGGACAAGGGGCACCACTAACACGACTCTCAAGACAAACGCTATGCTGACTTTTTTGGTAATAGTGGTTGTTTTGGTAAGTTTGGTATATTTGGGGGATTAGCTCAGCTGGGAGAGCGCCTGATTTGCATTCAGGAGGTCGCAGGTTCGATCCCTGTATCCTCCACCAAATACACAGTGGGGGTGTAGCTCAGTTGGTTAGAGCGATCGCCTGTCACGCGATAGGTCGAGGGTTCGAGTCCCTTCACTCCCGCCACTTAAGGTCCCTTCGTCTATCGGTTAGGACAGCTGGTTTTCATCCTGCAAAGGGGAGTTCGATTCTCCCAGGGACCGCCACTAACGAGTGCCCGTAGTTCAGTTGGATAGAATGTTGGTTTCCTAAACCGAAGGTCGCATGTTCGAATCATGCCGGGCACACCAACTTCGTGCTGTCAATTAAATGTAATCGTGAATAGATATGTTACGCAGGGTGTCTTGAATTTTAATAAACTGTTCAAGCTGTTCACTGTTGTCATCGTCTATGGCTATCTCTTCCGGGGATATGTGTTTGGCAACCGCGTTGAATTTGTTTTTGTATCTGATATTCAACACACTTGGTCGATCAAGGAACGCCCAGTCATGTGGTATGCCTTTGTTCTTTGCGAAGTTTATTATTTCTGGCAAGTTTTTTATGTTCAAACAGCTGACAGTTGTCCAGAAATCCAATTGTAGTAACTTGTATTTTTTCTGCAGGTCTTTGTAGGCATCCACGGTCTTCTTGTAGTCTGTCCATTTGATGGGCCACCTCGCATAGTCGTGTACTTTGCCTATGCCGTCTAGACTCATGGTGACTATGACCATGATATTTCTCTTCAACACGTCTTCGATCTCTTTGATCATTCTAGAACCGTTGGTGTTCATCCTTACTATCTTTGTGTTCGCAGGCAGATCGTTTAACACTTTCTTGTAGTTCTTGCTGGCTGTCGGCTCGCCCCCGTTGACATCTAGCTCTATCACTCGGTCCAACGGTAGCGTTTGTAACACATCGTAGTTATCCACACGAGGATAGTTTTTTGATTCCAGACTACCTATCTTTGTGCTGAGTCCGGCGTTGCAGGACTGGCAAGCACTATTACAAATATTGTCTAACACCCCACCCACTATGAGGTAATCCTTGCGTATCGGGTATAACATCATATGTCTAGCTATGCTGTTGGTCCTGATGCTCTCGCCCTTAACACGTTCGGACTGCTCACATCTTGTACACTCGTCGGGCCACTTGTCCGCAGACATGGTGTCCGTGATGTTTTTTATCCATTTGCTGTGTTCCATTTCTTCAAAGCTCTTGAATCCCTTTGAGTTAACCATGTGTCCGCACTTGCCCACTGAACCATCTTGGTTAAGTCTCACAAAGTGGTCAAGCCTAGGACAATACATGCTTGTACCTCTTGATAAGTTCGCCGAGTTCAAATGTTTCGTAGTAGTGTTCTGTTAACGCATAGTCTACCTCGACAAATGATTTCAGTGGTGTCACGGGCTCTGCCTTGTCACCCTTTCTTTTGTGTACACTTGTTATTTTCTTTATGTGTTTGAATGGCAGTATAGTGACAGTGCCTTTGTAAAATTTATACAGATGTAAAAGCCACAAGTACTGTGGTGCGAAATGTCTGTCGACCAACTTGTCCTGCTCTACTAGTTTCCATGTCTCTTTGACGTTTAGATTGTTCTGTCTGCAATATTCGTTGACACCAGACACAAAACGATCCCCTGGATCTCTGATCATTACGTCTATGTGCTGACACTTGGCTATTTGTTCGTTAACATATTTTCTTTCACACACCCTTAACAGTGTTGTGAAGCCCACCCGGAATATTGGGTAGACCGTGTGGGGACCTATGTCCATGACCGTGCAATCTGTGTACAGTAATTTATTCCAGTGTGTAAGCATCGAGTCCCTTGAACAGTTCTGTAAATATCAATCTACTATTTTGATTTCTTCTTTGGTCCATCTTACCTAAGTTATGATAAAATGATTTCATGTTTTTATCAAACGTGGTTGTTGTAAAATATTTTAAAAGATTCTCAAAACTATTCTTCAAATAGCCCTGTGGCTTTTCATTCAGTCTATCTTTTAAATTTTGTAAAACATTGTTTAACATTGCCTCCGGGAGGTTGAGCATATTGAGATATCGTGGTGTGTGGAGTGGGCCGATAACAAAACTGTTATCGTGAAACCCTTTACCTTTAAGATAATCTATGCAATCAAAGATAGAGTCATAGTTCAGTATGAAGTGTAGCATGTTGAAGCTTATCTTGTGGTTTAGATTCCTTATGCTGTCAAGGTTTGTTTCAAAGTCTTTCCATGATCCGTGATGCCGTACGTATTCATATTCTTCTTCCATTGTTTCCACGCTCACGGTCCAGTGTACGTTTTTAAAAGAACGCAACAGTTCAAATATCCCTGTCCCGGTCGTGCTTAGATTTGTGTTCACTCTTATATTACAATGGGGATTTTTCTCCTTCAATAGTTTTAAGAATCCGTAGTTCTCTTTCATCAGCATAGGCTCGCCACCCGCGAGATATACATTTTCCAGTCCGCTTATGTTTTCAAACACAAAATTTTTTACTTCTTGTCTGGCCACCACATCCGACTTAACCTTGACTCCCATCTCCTTCGCCCACTTGCTACTGTACTCCGGTCCACAGTACACACAGGCCTGGTTACATGAATTGGTCCAACGCAGATCAACATGCTTGAGCGAAAAGTTTTTTGCTTGGTTATAAAAATTTAAATCCACCTTCGTGCCTAACTCCTTAAGGTAGTACAGTCTACTACTGATACTGCTTAGGTTTGTTGTGTGTTTCTCTTGCAGGTGACAACCAGAACAGTTAAAAGGCATTTCGTCCTTTAGCATTGCTTGTTTTAGGTCTATGTTTTCTTTGCCGTGCATGATGTCTTTTATGTTTGTCTTGTTTATATTTCCAAGTTCGGTTTTAGAAATGATACAGTTCTTAACAGTGCCACTAGGTTCCAGTTCAAAACCTGTCCACGGCAAGGTACATATACTTTTATTTTTTAAAAGATCTTTGGCGTTCATTATACGGTGTCCTGTTGTGCCAGCACCTGTTTGACATATGCTTCGGCTGATATGCTGTTGGGATCGCTGAAGGTTTGTGTGTTCACACTGCCTGGACGTATCAAGGTCATTTTGATGTTGCTGTCCTGTGCGTTCAGTTGTTCATGAGCAAGTTCCAACGCCATCTTCTGATTCCTGTACTGCATGGACTCCCTCATAGTCAATCCCTTGATGTCTATGTCATGATCCTGTTCACACAGCTTGGTTGAGATGTTCCATATGTGGTGAACTTCTTTGCTAGGTTGCCACCTGTGCCACACCTCGAACAACAGTTCCGTCTGTGCGTACATAGTAATTGCATTGTTGATCAACAGGTCACATGGTTCTATCAGAGAGGCCGTGTGTGCAGTCCTCCTAATGTTCTCCCCATCACTCCGTGATATTCCCGCGATCTCGTGTCCACGTGCAGACAACTGTTCTGCGAACGCCTTACCAATTCCTTTTTTGTGTCCTGTGATTGCGATTTTCATTTTGGTAACTCCAAACGTATTTAAATACAGTATATGAAGTCATATTTTATTCTGGATTGTAAAAACCAACAGAAGATAGCAGATAGTCTGTATGGCTATTACACAGGCATTACTGCCAATAAAAAACTAAAAAACTTTTGGAACAACCTAAGTAGGGAGGAGATAAAGAAATATCTCTCAATACCGGGTCTGGAGATTAACAAATGGTTCGAGGAGCAAGGGTTGAAGGTCAGGGATATGAGTTTCACAATATACAATGAGGATATTGGTACAAGCATACACAAGGACGCACCTCCTGTGATTGCAAAGATAAACTTCCCCGTGCTGAACACTGTGGACACGTACAATGTTTGGTATGATGATCAGGGTAACGAGATAGACAGGGTTGAATGTACAAAGCCACTGGTGTTAAGATCAGACATCAATCATACAGTGGAGATTGGTCCTAACGCAAAGTACCCTAGGCTACAATTTAGTTTTTGTTTTTATAACGAGCCGCTTCACTTACTAAAGTAGGACACTCAATAAATCTATCATCACGTTTGTGTATACGCTGTACTAGACTGTCCAACCTACTGTTATATTCATCTGTATTAAAGACATCCTGCGTCTTGAAATCTTCCATGGTGCCCCAATCCTCTATCTTGTTTAACCATACTCTGTCAGCACCGTACTGCTCTCCCAGGTCTATGATCTTCTCCATCTCTTGGTAGTTGTCTTTCTGCACCACAAAGTGCAGTATGAATCGGAAACCGTGCTTCTGTTTTTGCTCGGCCATGCATTCTAATCCTTCCAGGATCTTTTCCCACTTACCTCCCAGTCTAAGTTTCTCATATGTTTCTTTGGTTGCTCCGTCTATGCTCACACCCAGTTCTTGCAGATTATTAATCACATAAGGCACCTTGTGATGGAACTCTTTGAACATCAATCCATTGGTCAGTATGGAGTATTTGATGTTGTCTCTTTTGGGCGTTTGTTCCATGAAGTGTCTATACACGTGTGAAGCAAACGGGTCACCGTCCGACCCCATGTGTACCTGTATAGGATGTTCATAGTTGTAAAGCCAATCATTTATCTTGTCCGCAAGTCGTATGCCCAGGTTGTATGCAGAACCTTCCTTGTGGAATATCATGCCCTTCCTACAACTAGGACATCGCAGATTACAACTGTCGTCGATGGCAAGTCTTAAATGCTGTATGCGATCCGGCTGGCCATGCAACACAGCACCTGACTTTAGGTATGAACACTGATGTTCGTTACAGTAACGGTACGTGCCATCTGTTATGGAACTTTGTAGACGTTGATGCATGTCACTGCCGATAATATCTGTTAGTGATTTTATCTGTAGATTGCCAATGCTCTGCGGCAACCAACTGGTACACTCACAAGCATAACATGATCCCATCTTGTCGATCAGGATAGTGTCCTTGGGACGAGGACACAGATTCTTAATCTTTAAATCCTTCTTGGTGTTGATCTTGTATTGGTCGAACAGTCTCTGGTTTATCATTTGTCGGGATCGGTGATCATGTCCAGTGTTAGCGGTTTGTTTTCCTGAACCGTTTCCTCCTGCGTGTCTGCGGTCTGTGTTGACTTCTTGCTCAGCCTACGCTGTTCCTTCTCGTGTTGTTTCTGTAATTTCTTTGCACCCCTGGTGTTCTTGTAGTCATAGTGTATGCCCATGATTGTACCTCCTGTTGCTGTGAATAATTATACACTACCACGGCGTGTGTGTCAATGGTCTGGTAATTTATCTACACATTAAGGTTGCATTTGTCATAAATATGTCTTACAATCCAGAGCGGACACAAGGCCAGCGTCCGCATTATCAATCTAAATCATAACCAAAAGGAAAAAACAAAGATATGATGAAGAACAATAAAAAGAAAATCGCAGTAGGTGTAGCGATAGTGGTGGCGATCGTAGCATGGTCACTGTTCAAACCAGCACCAGCCGAAGCGGCTGAGATTAACGCTTACGGTTCCCTGGACTACAGAATGGGGAATGACGAGGACGTTAATGGAAAATCAGTGCTGAAGGCCGAAGACAACGGTTCCAGCATTGGTGTTGACATCACGGAAGAACTGGTTGACGGGATATCAGGTTTCGCTAAGATAGAACTTGGTGTGGACACAGACGACACAGGATCTAATCCTTTAGATTCAAAACTTGCATACGCAGGTCTTGACATGGGAACTTTAGGTAAAGTGTCAGCTGGTAGACAGAACTCTGTCTTCAAGAAAGTGACTGCAACAACAGACGTGTTCCCAGAATACGGAAACAAAGCTGTACAGAAACTTTTCTCCAGAGACAGTCACACTGTAGTTTACTCTACTGAAATTGGTGGTCTTACTTTTGACTCACTGGCTAAAGTGGATGGTTCAACAGGCAAATCAGGAGCAGACGTTTTAGAATCAACTGTATCATTTGATATGGGAAGTCTAACGCTTGTTGCGGGTATGTCAGATGACAAAGTTAACAAAGTTGACTACAGAGGGCTAGGTGCGACTTACAGTCTGTCAGAAGCCACGACTGTTGCATTCAACCACACTATCAAAGAAACTGACGCAAACCTAGAAACAAAAGCAAACGACTTCGCTGTAACTCACGTTATTGGTGATACTAAATTTGCTGTAGGTTACGGAGAGATCAAAGATGGTACTGCGTACACTACATTAGGGGCCACGAAGTCTATCACAGATAGCTTCTCTCTATATGCGGGATACGAAGCACAAGACAAAACTGCAGGTAACAAAGATATCTCAGGTATGTCAGCTGGAATCAAGTTAAAATTCTAGTTCCAACATTGAAAAGAGGGCAGTAGAAATATTGCCCTTTTTTTGTGACTGTGGCACACACAATTAAATAGACACATGCTAGTAACACCCTGTAACCTAGATTCAGTCACACAACACACACATTATCAAGGTAAAACCCGTAGCTATGGGATAACGATGTTAGATCCTGCGGAACGAACGCACAGGATAGAATACACAGAGAACACTATAACAGAATACATTATACCTTCAGGGACGGCCATATCGGGATCAGACTCCGGACACTACTTTGGAGTGATCTGCAATAGTAATTTTTACTTTGGCAATCCTACCAAAGGCAACAAAGTGTCAAGGACAGCGAGTCCTTTCTGGAAAAAATTTCACCCCAAGAAGTCACTAGGAACACACATTGAGTTCCTGATAGAAGACAAACCCAAACACACATTCTCTGACCCAGTGAATCTATCATTCAGCCTCAACGCCTACTGGCACTGGTTCAATGAGGACCTACCACTGTTCAAGTATTTCAGGACCAACGATCACAAAATCATAACAAACGAACTTTCTGCGTGGCAGAAGGAATCACTGGAGTACCTACCAGACATCAGAGACAGGATAGTAGAACTAGCCACACCGTGTGTGGTGGAAGCACCAGAGTTCCACATGTTCACTAAACCGGACGGGACTGTTGGCAAGAACTCGGCATGGACTACAGAATTCCTAATGGACACGTTCTTGCCAGCAAGGTCTAGCCAGGATAGAAAAATATACATCAGCCGTAACAAAGATGCACAGGCCAGGGGTGTGGACAACGAAGACGAAGTGCGTGAGTTTCTAGGATCACAAGGGTTCGAGTTCTACGAAAATTTTTCAGAACTGTCACTGCAGGACAAACTAGATCTGTTGCACAGTTGTCAGGTGGTTGTCAGCGCCACAGGGGCCAATCTCTCACACGTGTATGCCATGCGACCAGGAACAAAGGTAGTAGACTTCAACCACAAGTTCCTGTTGGACACGGAACACTGGTACAACAACATTGGAGACACCGCTGGACTGAAATGGATAACGTGCGGTATGGAGACAGGATCACCGGCCAAGAGACCAAAAATGAAAAACAACAATCTAGTAGTTGACATTAAACTGTTAGGAAAGGCACTGGAACTATGAGTGATGCACAGTTCAGACAAAGTGAGACAGACAAGACTTACGACCTAGCACGAAAACACATGAAGGGATTCCACACGGCACTGGACATTGGTTGTGACGTCTTCCAATTTGCGGCGAAACTGGAGCAGGACTTTGACCATGTGCATTGTTTTGATTTCAGGGATAAATCCAACCAGATGACCAAATTCATAAAAAACAAAAACAAAATAACATTCCACCACACAGGGTTAGGAGAGAAGGAAGAAACAAAATTCACCAAGCCCGGGGTTGGACGTATTAAAAGTGATACCATGCATGGATCTTGTACCTTGCGGGTACCTGTTGTCCCATTGGACTCGTTGGGTCTGGATGAAAACATAGACTTCATAAAGATGGATGTGGAGGGCTACGAACCACTAGTGATAAAAGGTGCCACAAAGACCATAGAACATAACAACCCGGTGATACTGTGTGAGATAAACAGGGGAGACATGTTGGCGAAGAAGTTACTAGAAGGTATGGGTTACAGGTGTGTTGACATCTACTACAAACTGGGACAGCCGAACGATTATCTGTTTATTAGATAAATCGCATTATACCTTGCACACATAGACTCTATCAACTGCGTTAAGATTATTATGATGTTGATAACCTAATTCTATCAAAAACTTTTCTAATTTTTGAATAGTGTAATTATATTTTGATAATTGTTTTGCAGAAAACTCTACTACAAGTACCGGAGAATATCTTTTAATAGTTTCGATGGCACCCTGTAGTACATTTACTTCATACCCCTCTGTGTCTATAATTACAAGATCAACATCTTTAATCTCTAGACTGTCTAGTGTTTTTACTTCAAACTTTTTTTGGGATATATATTGATCTTCACCTTCTCTCAACTGTGTTTGATCATCAACTACACTGTTCGCCAACGCACCTCGGTTAAATCCTTTTCTCCTGAATCTATCTATATTTGCCACTTGCATATTTTCCGCACCTAGTCCATATGAATGTATTGTTAGATTGTTAATATTACGTTCTTGCATATTGGCTTGAAAGCACTCAAATACATCGTTTGGGAAATCAAACGTGTGTACGTGATTAAAATGTTTGCTCAGTAACGGTATACCAAACCCATAATTAACACCTATCTCTAGTGCTGTCCTCTTGTTAGATAACACATCTGTGTTGATCACACGTAGCAGTTCCTCATCTCCTTCTGTTGTAAGGTCTTTGCCTTGCTTCATCCAATTTGCAGGTCCTGGATCTGAATCACTCACTTTCCATCCGTAATAATTGTACATCTATTTTTTAACCCTGTGTGCAGTTAGAATGTTGCCGCCGATAGCATTTATGTAGTTGTTGTCCTCTTCCCATTGGTGACACAGCACCTGGTGCCAACCCCATTCAGCACCTAGTAAATTTTTTTCATGGAACAACTTCTCCACATTCTTTAATTTTTCTCTAGGATGGAATATGAGATGATCCCACAGGTATGGTCCAGGACATCTTTTACAATCTTTGTATTTGTGTATTTGCAAAGGATCGTCTACTTCTGTCGATGCCCAAATACCAACAACTTTTCCTTGTTGTGCTTGTTCCAGTAACAGCATGAAATCAACTTTAGTTGACATTAATGTGTCGTATCTCATTTTGATAATTGTTTTGTATTGTTCAGGTATGGTGTTGGTAAGCCAGTAGTGTGCCAGTATCTGTTTCGAGTTGTGCTTGGTCTTCTCCCACGCCCCGGGCTTACGGAATATCTTTGCCTGCTTATGACTTGCATATCTGCGCCATATGTCACAGTCAGGCTTGTACTGTGTGTCTGTGAGATTGTGATAATCATACTGTGGTTCGTTGAAATACTCGCAATCAGGAACTTCGGGCTCTGGATACCCTTTCCATTGCATGTAGAAAAATTTAAATGGAAAAACTTTTTGTGCTATCTCAATGGCTTCTTTGTAACCTTCTCTAGCTAGACCAGATACGCAAACTGCTATCTCGTCTGCATGGATCATTTTGTAAAGCCCCACTTGGCGATGGCCTGCTCATACTCCACCCCGTGTGTTTTGTCCACTGCTTGTCGCATTGCTCGAGCACCTGCGATTGTTCCTCCTGGGTGTCCGTGTATGGCTCCACCGGCGTTTGCCATGTAATCAGTGCCTGCTATACTATTGACTTTATCAACCAACCCCGGATTGAATCCACAACTCAATGCTGGTGTGGTATTCCCGGCCCTTAATATTTCTAAACACTTCAGTATCTCTTCAGGATCGTCGTTGCTGTATCCGCCGACCATTCCTGTTTGGATTGTGTCTGCACCCATCAGTGTGGCCAGTTGGCACATCACTGGCCAGCTGATACTGAACCTGTGGCCTACATCTGTTGTGACCTTTGCACCACTGCTCTGGTAATGCAAGAACAAGGGTAGGTCTAATTTCCTAATGCTGTTATAAGATCCGTATCCACTGAACACGTTGATGTGTACTCCGTTACCTCCTAGTTCGTGAACACGTTTCACACGATCGGTCAGCACGTGTGGATCACAGTTGATGGTGTGACAGAAAATAATTTTACGACTCTGTTTGGCTAGATAATTTGATATCAAATCCACACGTTGGTCTAATGGACAGATAACAGGATTGGCCATTATCTCATCTTCCTTGATAAAGTCCACTCCGCCATCCACCATCTGTTTGACCATTTCTAGTAAAATTTTTGGTGTTATCCCTATCTTGGGTTTGACTATACCACCAAGCAACGGCTTGTTGTATTGTCCTGTGAATTCTCTTATGCCCGACAGACCAAATTTTGGTCCGAGGAAATGTTTGGTTACTGCTTTGGGTAGCGCCAATTCTATTAATCTACATTTTGTAATAATATCTATGTCAACGTGTCCTCCCATCAACTGACAAAGCATGTGTGCCATGCCGTCTGTCTCCCAGTCTGTGTTGATTACAGGAAATGCTATCTTGACCAGTCCTTGTGTTTGTTTTTCTAATTTTGATTTCTCACCAACTATCACACAACTATGGTTTTCAAAAAGTTCATCTGTCTCCCATGTGTTACGCACACTTGGATTACCAACACTCTGTCCAATTGCGAGTGCCCACGCGGCCTCCTTGAGATTGGCACTGCTGGCCATGTCGTAGGTTGCTATGAAATATTTTTCACTATCTATTGCTGTGTTGTAAAACAGCATACTAGTCTTTGTAATTGGCTAGGAAGTTGTTAAGCTCTTCAGGTGTGCCCATCCCCCACATCTCATCAACAAGGCTGGCCCTGATCTTTTTGCCATCCTTAATTGCTTCGTTGTACACAGGACAAACATAAAACTCGTTGTTGGTCCTGATATCCTTCTCTATCATTTGGTCTGCATACTTGACGAAGTCACTACCCCGTTTCCAGTGGTATATGCCTACGGTGGCATTGTTTGATATTGGATTCTTCTCTGCAACTTCTGACACCCACCCGTTGCCGTCAATTTTGGCAAAACTATGTTTAGGATGTACACTGTTGAAAGTTAACATTCCACCGTCCGATTCTTCGTGGCTGAATGAACTGATTGTTTCTAGACTGTTCCATTTGATGTATTGATCAGAGTTTGATATGATCAACTGTTCGTTGTTGTCTATCAACTGCCTTGCTTTGAGTACTGTACAGGCCGCCCCTTCTGTCACTCCGTCTATCTGCACGATCTCGCACCCGGGAGCTATCATTGACAACATTCCTTGCAGGTCATATTTTTCATAGTGTGACTTCTGCACGAGGAAGATGTATTGTCCTTGCAAGTTTAAATTTTCAACAACTTTGGCTATCATTGGTTGTCCATACACTTCGATCAAGGGTTTTGGAAATGTGTATCCTGCTTTTTCAAATCTGGATCCTGCTCCAGCCATTGGTACTATTATTTTCATTTTAAATGTTCCTTGTATGTTATTAAATCGTCTCCGCAGATGCCTGCAAATTTTTTTACATCTGAAAGGGATAACTTCTCCGGATGTACAGCGATGGTTTTTACACCGCCTGGCATGCCAGGGTAAGCCCATATGTATCCAGCGGATGTTGTAGAGTAATCATCTTCCTGGTGAAAGAAACAATGTATGCCCATGGACATCATGGCCTCCAGTGCGTTGTAGTTCTTGGCATGGCACCATAGGTCGTTGTCCTTCAACCATTCACGATCAACAGCTTCTGTTGGTTCGTCATGACCTAACCAAAACTTTTCACCATCCCATTTACATATATCTATTTCACAATGATATCCTTGGTCCAGTGCTTCTTGTATGTAGGCTACTGTATTTTCACGTTCCGGGATCCGGCCGTTAATGTTGCCTCTGTGTGCTATAAGGATCATGATATACCCTTATTTAATTCCGTTTTTGAGCAGGAAAGAATTTATGCTATGAAAGTGTTTCATCTTCTTGTGTCCTGCGGCATGGAAGAAGTTGACTTTAGGTTTTCCACGCATATGTGCATTCTTGAAGTTGTATAGCTCACTCATTCTGAGAACAGGGACTTTGCTCTTGATAGTGGCCCACATCAGTATATTACCGTCATGATCATCCAGATCTCTGAACCGTGCTATGAATGGTTTCATGTCGTCTCTGGCCGATTTGGACAATATGAATACACCGGGTTGGAATCCTGTCTGTTTGCATTCCTCGATCGTACATTCCTTTAGTAATCCTTGATGCCAATTATCAAAATGCTCTTGCGAGTGTGCTTGTTGGAATTTTGCATAATCACACACCTTTAATGAAGTACTATCGGGATACTCGGAAAATATATCTGGAGCGTCAGGCATGGCAAACACGTCACTGTCAGTGTACATGATTTCATCGTATTGCTCCCACCAGGCGTCATCTAACCAAAGGTCAAATCTTTCAAACGTTGGGTGTTTAAAATCTAGTTTCTTTTTTTCTATCCTGATAAAGTCATGACCATGTTTGTCTGCATACGATTGGAAACTCCTAGCACTACGACTAGCAAATTCCTCAGCATCAAACTCTTGGCTTTTTTTTAGGAGTGCATTGTAGTCGGGTTGGCTATATTGGTCTGCTTGTATCCAGTATTGGACTATGCATTTTTTCATTACTGTTCTTCATCGGAGTGCAGTTCGTTTAACAGTTGTCTCAGTTTACCACCTTCCACTGTGGCCTTGACCTTGACTCCTAGTGCATCGCCCTTACGTGGATCCGGTATAGCATTTGTTGGGTTTTCTCCACTTGATACCTTGGATGTCTGTTTCAACGAATCGTAAATCTTGTTCTTGCCCTGTTGGTTGTAGCTCTGTGACTCTTCCTCGTCCAAGCTTCTGATCCTCAGACTGTCAACATCAAACTCTAGGTCCACCTTCTGTCCAACCCCAGAACTTGATCTTGTCTTCATGAACTGTATCTGATACCTTCCACGTTCTTTCATTGCTCTACTTGTAAAAATACCTATCACGTTATCTGCTGTCTGTATCTTAGATAGTCCACCCGATATGTGACTGTGATCGAATTCTATTTCTTCAACACTTGCTCTGTTCAACTGTGATGCAGTGGCCAACACACACTGTTTCTCAACGACCAAGTTCCTCAGTTCCTCTGAAACATACTTGTCCTTGATGAACAAGTCCGCCGGGGATATCCTTTTGCTCTTGGGCATCATGAGATCCAGGTAGTCAACCAGTATGCAATCTATTTTTACTTTGTTTTTGAGTTCCAGTTCTTTGAGATATGTTCTTATGTCTAGTACATTACTACCACTTGGCAAGTACTTGATCTGTAGGTTACCTGACTTCTTGGCCAGCATCTTGACTTTTATCTCAACGTCATCGAGATTTTTCATCACTGACTTGGTGGGTATATTGGTCATCATGGCATCCAACCTCATGGCTGTCAGTGCCTCTGATAATTCAAAAGATATGTAACACACGTTCAACCCTGCTTGTGCCCAGTTGACTGCGAGATTCTGCAAGAACAAACTCTTACCTGCTCCTGAACCTCCTGCGAAGATGTTCAGCTCTCCTCGGTTGAAGCCACCAAATAGTTTCTTGTCCAGGTTCGCCCACCCTGTGCTTATCTGTCCGTTGTTGTCTTTTAGTGCTTGTAGTCTGCCTTTAGGATCGTCAAAGTAATCTGTACCCAGGTCTCTTGTGAGTCCAACGCTGACTGCTTCCTTGACCATGTCCTCCACTGGACCGTAGTCGCCCTTCTCTAGGAGATCAGCAGATGACAGTATTGCACTTTCGAGTGCTTTGTGTCTAGCAAATGTTTCAAACTCATCCAACAACCAGTTGAAGTGTGCCGGGTCTAGGTCCTTGGCCTGCTTCAGTTGTATCTCGTGCGATGCGTTGATCTGTTCAACCTCCGGCATGACCTTGTACTCGTCCATGTAGTCCTTGACGAACTTGGCGATTGGTTGCAACTTACGATCAAATGCCTCGGGTTTGAAAATGTTCTGTGCCCTAGCGAATGATTCGGCGTCGGCCAACAACATCTCGATGTACAATTTTTGTACATCAAATGAATAGTTCTTTGCCTGGTGTTGCGGTTCGTTGTTATTATAGTCAGCCATTTTTTACTCCACACTGTATTTTACAACATTCGTGAGCAGAAGTAAATTGTTTTGTTGAAGCAAAAAACTCCTTTATACTATTATTTTCCAGTATCTGTTTTAATGTGTTGTCTTTTATGTTAAACAGTTTTTGTTTTGGTGAGAACACTGACTTATATTTGTATCTGTATGATCCCATCCAACAACACGGATAGAAGTCTCCTTCTGCGTCAATGTATAAATTATTACTTGGTAACTCATTCTTTAGACAGTTTGGTTCCATCCCTGATTCGTAGTTTTTATCTATTAGAACTGCTTTTTGATGTTCGTGGTAGTTGTCAACATATTCCTTATCTGGCATTAACTCTTTGTTACCTAACCATCTATCACTGGGTAGCAATTTGAATTCATCAAACCCTAGTTCCTTACTTAAATTACTGGCATCATAAATCTGGTGTTGGTTATGTTTGAACGGAATGAATTGCCAAATCATTTTAAAGTCATTGTCTTTTAATGTTTTCACAGCTGTCATTATTGAATCCCATTTAGCATTCTTCCTGTAAAGATGATTGGTATCCTCTAGTCCGTCTAGTGCAAATGTGATACAATCACCTTTGGTTAAAATATTTTTAAGCTTCTGCCACCATGTCTCTGTTTTTGCAGAACCGTTAGTGTTTATACTTAAACGACAATTATTATTTTTAAATTTCTGACAGAGCTCTAAGAATTCAGAATGATATATTGGATCACCGTTGTTGCCACACATACTCACAGTTGCGTTCACTCCCACAAAATTTACAATATTATCTACATTAATTTCGTGTAGATTTCTTTTTTTAAATGTTTCGTAGAACCAAGTCCTATCGCATAGTGGACATTCTAAGGTACATTTACTAGTTGGTTCGATATGAAAACTAACCATACATTTTCCTTTTTAAATCTATTTTCAGTTTACTTCTTTCTGTTGTTTTTAATATTGATTGTATAGTAAACAGTCTGCCGTATTTCATTACAGCGTCAGCGACGTCGTTAACGCCATCTCCCCATTCAGGGAATGCCACACTCCATCCAAATTCTGTTGCTTGGTTAATTAATTTCTCTCCTGGAGCATCTCTGTCTGGTACCACTATGATCTGCCTGTCCAGTCCTTCTATGAGCTCTCGCTGTGTGTCATTTATCTCTGACCCTAGAATGCTCACACCGGAAACGGTGATTGCATCAAACGGTCCTTCGGTCACCAACACGAATTTCCTTGACCAATCCTGTGCGTCCATGTTGAACACGTATCCGGGTTGCACGTCTGTGTAGTACTTGACTCCCTCGGACTTGTCGAACATCCTGCCCGTGAATCCCACTATGTCACCTCGCCAGTAGAATGGTATCAGCAATCTCTTGAACACGTCCCACCCCTTGTCGGGAGAGTACATGAAGTCATACCAGTCAGGACCTATTCCCCTGCTTTCTAGATATTTTAACAATCCGTCTATCTTGTTCCATTGTGGCTCCGTAAGGTCTTCGCCCACGTATTTCTCCAACCACACCTCTAACTTGTGTGCATCCTTGGGCAACGATCTCTTGTTGAATGTGACGAACTTCTTCTTCTCATACTTTGAATCCCCTTCCTCCTCACGCATGGCTTCAATGGCCATCTTTCTTATGGTGTCTTCATCTATGCCTATGTAGCTCATGAACTGTCTCATCTTCTGATTCAGCTTACGTCCCAACATATAGTTCGCCTTGAAACCACAGTTGAAACAGTGATAACTTACGGTACCATCAGCACCGGTCATCACGCCTCCACGTTTCTTCTTGTCGGCCGACTCTCCGTTGTACACACAGCAGGGTGCATTGAAGCTGATCCAACCGCTGGGTGTTTTCTTCCTACCCGCGGGAAGACTAGTCAGAATTGTATTCTGTATAAGATTCATTAACTATATTTTACTGTCTGTATAGGATTTTGTCAACTCGGCCGGTATTACCTGCATTGTTTTCCCACGTGAATCTCACGTTGTGGTAGACACCTGTGAAGTTGTAAGTGGTAACGCCAGTTGAACTCAGTGCGTCACCTGTCAGGACAACGTCAAACCAGTCAGTGACCTGTGATGGGCTTGATACCATCGTGGCCTGTACTTTGAAGTTTCCTGAGAAATTTTTAGTGTATACTGCGATCGAGTGCAGTGCCTTGTTGTTGTTGATGCCTGGTCTTGAGTCAACGATGCCTGACAGTCTCACCAATGATTTGCTGTCGGCGGTCACGGTGAAGTTGGTCACTGATGTACTTGCTACGAATTCTGGATAGGCACTGTCTAGCACTTCAATTGTGCCTGCGGCCGCATAGCCTGTGTCTGCGTATGTTACTTCTCTGCTACCATCGGACTTGACTTCACGCACTGCGAAATTGTAGAATCCAGCATCCAAAGGAAGTAGATCTCCTTCT
>Ga0206131_10002767_pt1 | contig 20827 bp, 17 predicted proteins | sample Helgoland_Spring_FD_148636 | JGI IMG/M metagenome (GOLD analysis project Ga0206131, IMG submission 148636) | Pelagic subsurface seawater microbial communities from Kabeltonne, Helgoland, North Sea - Helgoland_Spring_Bloom_20160517_1 | ecosystem: Environmental > Aquatic > Marine > Epipelagic ...
AGCCTTCGAATCCGGTAGAAGGTCCTATTGAAGCATCAAATGACCGTAAGATCTAACCGGACAGTTTTTTCTTGCAATCGGCTAGTTGAGACCCCTTGCCCGAGTTCAGGGCAGGCTGGCCCAATAACAACGGATACGCCTTCTCTGTTGGCAAATAGTCACCCACAAACAAGTGCGAACGGAAACACATCACACCGTCCGTGGTTTATGGGTCTGCAACAATTAGTCCGCAACTATCGGTTAGCAACTATCGGTTAGCAACTATCGGTTAGCAATGATGGTTTTGAAACGACAGATCCGCAGATATAGATATGCAACGAAGGCTGAGCAGGAAAAACCTGAACCCGGAACTAGCTGGCCTTATCTTTGTTACCCAGGGAAATTTGCTTTTTGGCTGGCGTATTTGTCTGGCCGCTGATGCCTGGTTCAATAGACTGGATTTTTTTGCCTGACTCTAGATAAATCCTTGTCTTTTCTGCGATAGATTCTGAGGTTTGGACTGCTGCCGGTTGTTTCTTCTTAGCTGGCGCGCGTGTTGGTTTGCTTGTCATATTGTTACGTTTTTTTAAGGATCGGAAACGTCATTATACTCGAAAAGCGCCCGCAAAGTGACCTCTGCGTCAGAGATAGATTAGAGCCACGCCACAGGCACGGGTGTCTGTGACGAAAACGTGGGATAAAGGGCGCACTCCCGGTCTTCAGGTCAGTCTCCGTTTATTGCTGAGATATTCTGAACTATTTGGATATTTTTATAGGGTAAAAAATCTTGCTGAACGGCAACGCCTGTTATTTTCACGAAAGAGCCCGCCACTCAAAAATGGTTAAGTCTTTGAAATACTTGGTAATTTACGGATCTCCGCGCACCTCGAAGAGGATCAATGCAAGACTTAGCTAGAATAAATGGCGAAAGCAATCGGTAAAAATAAGCAGCCGAAATGGGCGGCGAAATGAGCGGCGAAACGAGAAAAAGTGCATTGTCGACGGACCTTCGGTAGGGGTGCCGGGTAGGCTCACACGCACGGTATTAGCTTAGCTCATTAGTTCGTTTTTCCGAAAGCCGGTAAAACATATAGCCGCCAAACCCTCCGGCTAAGCCCTGAGCAAGCAGGCCAACAACGGTCCTGGTCGGCGCGATGCCAGAGATGCCAAAGACCAGTTTGATAATGACATGTATCGCGATCAGACCAGTAATGCCAGCCAGGATATATCCTAACGGTCGTAGATTAGGTAGATACTTGATGATGATTGCGGCGATCGGTAATGAGATCAACATGCTCACCGCGATGACCGGCAGGTAAATGCCCGTCATATGAGTCAGGTCATGCAGTACAGCGTCCAGTCTGTTTGCGACCGTGACCTGAAAGCCCATCGCGACTACGTTTGCGATATTTCCTTGGCTGATAAAGATCACACCAACAATATAAGTTGAGATGACTGCCGCTAAGTAACTACCGACTATTCTGCCCATTGAAATTCCTCGCTGTCTGACGTTGTTTGCTATGATGACGCTTAACGAGTTTGAGTGAAAGTACAATGCGAGTTCTTCTAGTAATAGTGGCCATATTTTTTGCAACAATGACCAATGCGGACTATAAAGTTGAAACTGTGGCCGAGAATCTGAATTTCCCCTGGTCGGTTGCCTTTCTTCCAGATGGAAGTTATCTGGTGGCATTAAGAGTCGGAGAAGTCAGGAGGGTGAGCCCTGACGGAGATGTTAGCGAACCTTTGACGGGACTCCCAGCCAGTTTTGTCGAAAGTCAGGGTGGGTACTTTGACGTAGTGCTGGACCCCGAGTTCGAAACTAACCAGATTGTTTACCTGTCTTTTGCTTATGGCTCAGCTGAGTCTAATGGAACGCGGATCGTAAGAGGGGAGCTGGCAGAAACATCCATCAAAAACTTACAGACGATATTTACCGTTCATCCGCTCAAGGATACACCCGTCCACTATGGTGGGAAGATGCTGTTCCTAGACGATGGCACTTTACTAATGACAACCGGTGACGGCTTTGAATACCGTGAAGCTGCCCAGGATACTTTTAGTCAACTAGGGAAAATTATCAGGATTAATGGCGACGGCTCAGTGCCCGTCGACAATCCTTTTTCCGATGGTGGTAAAGGTGATCCCAAAGTATGGTCCTATGGGCATCGAAACCCTCAGGGTTTAGCGCTGGATCAGAGTACCGGTAAGGTCTACATGCACGAGCACGGGCCGCAGGGCGGGGATGAACTCAATAGTATACGCCCTGCCAAAAATTACGGATGGCCAGCTGTCTCTTATGGTATCAATTATTCGGGTGCGCTCGTTTCACCGTTGACGTCAGCCCCTGGAGTACAGGACCCGTTAACCTTTTGGGTGCCAAGTATTGCGCCATCCGGTCTTGCGATTTACGAAGGCACCGCTTTTCCCGACTGGCAGGGTGATCTCTTCGTTGGGGCACTTTTAGATCAGGAAGTTCGGCGAATCGGTATTGAATCGGGCAAGGTTGTCAGTGAAGAAGCAGTATTTTCAGAGATCGGGGAGAGAATTCGGGATGTTCGAAGCGGACCTGATGGGTATCTTTACATCCTGACGGATAGTGTTGCGGGGAAACTTTTGAGAATAGTGCCGGACTAGTCGCCTTGACGAGGTCACTATTAAACAAGCGGGCGTCGTTCCCCGATCACCGGAACGCAACCTGCTGATCCGTAAAAGATATTAGCGAGTGGTAGCGGTTATAGTGCTGTCAAAAGTGATCTGGACTTTTTTAAGACTTCGATGAGTGAAGCTCGGGAGATGCCGCAAGTCACTGCGGGACTCGTCCAGCTGAAAGTTTTTTAGCCGTTCGAACAGCTGCTCAAAAGCAATCGCAGATTCCAGTCTGGCAAGCGGCGCCCCCGGGCAGAAATGAATGCCTTGAGAAAAAGCCAGATGTTTGGATGCATTTTTGCGTTGGACTTCAAAGGTGTCTGCTTGACCGAAGTGCGCATCATCTCTGTTTGCACTGCCGTACATCACTCCTACTCCAGCGCCCTCCGGGATCTTCACCCCATTTAATTCAGTTGCTTTGGTGGCATACCGAAAATGGGCCTGAACCGGCGATTCAACGCGGAGAACTTCCTCGACAAGGTTGGGGATAAGCGTGCGATCCTCCAGCACCAGTTTCATTTGATCTGGATGTTGCAGTAGTAACAACATACCGGAAGTGATCGTGTTGGTGGTTGTCTCGTTTCCCGCCACCAGAAACTGCAAGACGATGCTGTTGAGTTCACCAGCATTCAACGGGCGGTTGTCTTTAAACCTAGCTCGAATGAGATCTGAAATGAAATCATCGCCAAGGTTTAGTTGCCGATCAGCGATAACGTCATCGATCCATGCGGAAAAATCCTGCCGCAGTACTTGAACCGCAAGCATCTCCTCCTGTGACAGCATGCCACCGAGGTGAGAAATCGTATCTGACCAAGTCTTGAATTGACGCAACATATCCCGCGGTAACCCTAGTGCCTCAATGATCACGATCATCGGCAGCGGCACGGCAAAATCATAATTCATTTCGCAGTTTGCATCGGTAATAAAATCATCAATAAGATCGTCAGCAATCTTGCGAATTCTGGGTTCCCAACTTGATACTCGCTTTAGCGAAAATGCCTTGTTAACCAGGCTTCGATAGAACCGATGCTCCGGCGGATCCGCCGTCAACAATGTTCGTACGACACCTTCGCGTGGTCGGTGGCTGCCATCGGCTGCTGACGGGACCTGAACACCGGTTTTAGATGAGAAGGTATCCGTGTCTTTAACAACCTGCATCACCAGGTCATAGCGGCTGACCAGAAAAAAGTTTCGATCTGGAACCTGAAAAACACCACCGTCTTCACGCAGGGCCTGATAATAATCAAACGGGCATTCAGTAGTAGCTGGGTCCAGCGGATCGAGATTTAAAATTGCATCATTCATAACGTTGTTACCCTTACTGCTACTGCGGGCTAGTTGCCGCGATTTCCTGCGGAGCGCTGAGATTATCGAGGTAAATTTAAACTTATTTCCAGCATAAAGAATAAATCAACAACGCACGAGGTTCCATGATTAAAGCACGAGGCGCCATCATTCCGATTTCAGTTCAAGCGCCAACAGGAGATTGCCGGGCATATGATTGTATAGGCTATAACCGGAGCTCAGTAATAACAGACCGTCGTTGGCGACCGGTCCAGCTCCACCGCTCATTGATCCACCTTTTGTCAGCGTACCTAGCGTGCTCGTGAATTCTTGTTGGCTGGTGTCCAGCGCCCAAATAATCCTGCCGGTATCAATAGCGTAGGCGCGAGCCATTCCATCCAGGGAACCGGCAATCACAAAATCTCCGATGACTGTTGGAACCTGGGAAATGCCAGGGTGGCAATGGGCGCGCCCACCGCATTTATCCTCATGTATTGTTGACCACAGAAGCTCTCCCGTATTCGCGTTCAAGGCATGCATGCCAGGTCGGTCCGGGGTGGGGTAAGTGCGTCCATCCGCCATATCACTGATGGGTATCAATAGTGTTTCCCCACTTGCAGCAATCCCAAAATGTATCCCACCTTGGATGCCCCCTCGGCCGACACGTGTTTGCCAAACCAGTGACCCGTCTTTGGGATTAAGCGCGTGAACGAAACCGGATTTTTGACCGGCGATGACTAGCCGGCCATGTTTTGTCGTATCCACAATGACCGTCGCACCACCGAAGTCGAAATCTGGCCCGTTCTCTGCCGGGCAGTTCTCTGGAGTAGTGGTGTCGCAGGCGGAATTCCAAACATCATTAGCCGTTGCCTGGAATGCCCAATTGAGTTTTCCTGTGTCTAGATCCATCGCGAGCATTGCGTCGCTGGTAAGGCTGGCGGGAGAGGACATGTTTTCTCCAGTGCCAACGTAGAGTTGATTGTTAATCACATCTATTGAGGGGCTATTCCACACGACCGCGCCAGATGGTCCTATAATATCCGTACCCACAGAGTTCTGGCCAGTGATGGTAGGCTCCTGCTGAATGGTATAGGTTTTCCATTGTATCTCGCCGGTAATCGCGTTTATCGCAGTGACTGATCCGCGGAATGTACAGCAGGCGTAGTTAGGATTGATCGGTAAACTGACCTCCAAGGAGGAGACAGGGACATAAAGTAGATGCTCGTTCAACGACGGTGTGCCTGTGATTGTCGCATTGGGATGGTCGTCAGCGCGCGTGCGCCATATTTCTTCTCCGGTTTTGGCATTTAGGCCATAGACATTGCCGATAACATCGCCAAAGAAAATCATCGGCTTGGAATCTGATGCCAAATACGTCATGCCGGTTCTAACTTCAGCTGATGCGATATAGGACCAGCTCGCACACCCCTCGTCGCGGTCTAAGGAGTAGACAATACCGCTATGTGAGCCAACAAATATTTGATTGCCAGCGAAGGTAGGCTGTGACCGGACTCTGCTTGAGTCCGGAAAGGCGATCGCCCACTTAGTGTTTAACTTCGTGATGTTGGTAGACGAAATACCGCCATCCTCAAAAGATATTGCGCGCGTGTTTTCGGGCTGTATTCCCCAGTTGATCGACGGACTTGAAGCGAGGGTCGCATTTTTACGGCTGCAGGTGGGTAATGGCCTAAGTTCGCCGCCCAATTTCACCCCGCTGATATACTCAGCGACCTCTCTTTTCTCTAGCGCGGTTAATGACTGCGCTTCGTCGCGCATGACACCTTTGGTGATTGCATGCAGTACAGATTCAGGGGTCATCAAACCGATCATTTCTCGGTGCGGCGCTCTTTTCACGGTGCCGCCATGGCAGGCTATACATGCGCGTTCGTAATGGGCTTTGCCGGGCAGCGCTTCCTTGGCCGCCTGGATATCGGCATACTGCTGAGATCCCTCAGTAGGTGCTTCAGGCGTGTCTAAGGTAGGGGTGTCGGCGACGGTAGGGCTGATTTCTTGCGGTATGGACGATTGGTCACATCCGAATAGCAGTAATGCAAGCAGCAAAATCGAATAATGCATGGCGATGATTCCAGTTTATTATTGACTCAAGATGCTAACACAGTAGCGAGATGCTCTGTAAGCGCTCTATCTCCCCACCTTGTCAGGCCTAATAGAATGTGATGGCCGGAATATTGTGCGGCAGGAGATCCTGCAGGTCATCTGGTTTTGTTGTCGGTAATTCTGTGAGCACATGGGTCAGGTAATGCCAGGGTTCATGGCCTGATCGCTTTGCGGTTTCAATCAACGAGTAAATAGCGGCACTCGCCTCAACTCCGGCCTGACTCTGTGAGAACAACCAATTTTTTCGCCCTATCACAAACGGCCTAATCGCATTCTCACAAGGATTGTTATCTATTGGTAATCTGCCGTCATCAACATAACGTGCCAGCCGTGGCCATTCTCCATCAAGATAACCTAACGCTTTACCCAGTGCACTTTTTGGTGGCACTTGTGTTCTTGACTTGTCTAACCAGCGTCGCATTTTGTTTAGGACTGGTCCTGCCTTGGCCTGACGTATCGCCAGCTTTTCATCTGGTGGCTTGTCAGCAATCTGACGCTCAATAATATAGAGTTTTTGTATCTCACTTAAAGCCAGGTGAACCTTGCCAGAGCCTTTCGATTTTCCTTGCACCTTCTCCGCTTCCTTGAACTTACGTCGAGCATGTGCCCAACAGCCAATACCAGTAATCCCATGCTTCGTGACTGCATGATAACCAGCATAGCCGTCAGTCATCAGATGGCCCGTAAAGCCTTCAAGCAATCGAAGCGGTACCTTGCTACTGCGAGATGGATCATAGTTAAACAACACAATAGGGTGATCCGTCATACCACCCATGCGTACCCACATATAGGACTGACTTTGTGCTTTCCTGTCCGGTTCATTCAATACCTGCACCGGGGTCTCATCCATGTGGATGACCTTGCCGGATAGTAAAGCTTCTTCTAGCAATACAATGAGTGGCGCCAGGGCCTTACCCACTTGGATCATCCAGAAGGCCAGCGTTGCCCGGGAGAGTTCAACACCGATGCGTTTAAACATCTGCTCCTGACGATACAGTGGCAGAGCATCCACATACTTGGATGTGGCGATATAGGATAAAAGACCAGGGGTTGCCATACTCTTCGGGATCAACTGGGCTGGCATAGAGGCTGTCTTGACACCGGTTTCGCAGGCCCTACAGCCATACTTGATACGAATGTTTCGGATCACGCGGATCTTTGCGGGGATGATCTCCAGCTGTTCGGAGATATCTTCACCAATCTTGTGTAGTGCATGACCATCGGTATCGCAGACCTTATCTGCTTCATCAAGATCATGGATGACTTCAACACGGGGCAGGTGTTCAGGTAGTGCCTTGCGGCCCCGGGTTTTACGTTGATGTGCGGGTACAGCGATGGTTTCAATCTCTTCACTGTTGTTGATAGCATCAACTTCTTCTTCAGTGATTTGCTCTGGTTCATCGAACAGTTCATGTTGACCGGGGTCCTTCTCAGAGCTTTTACCAAAGCGCCGATGCAGGGCGAGATTGAGTTGTTCTTGCAGATAACGAAGCTCTGTTGCCTGATTCAAAATCAGCGCTTTGAGGGTGGCGACATCGTCCGGCAATGCTTTAATATCAACGTCATTCATGGCTGCTCATTCTAACACAAACGACCAAAACTAACGATATGTATAAGGGGTTTATTAAGTTATTTCGGTGTATTTTTGCGGGGCATCCAACATCAAATATTTGATGTTCAATCCGTCCAACAGCCAGTTCAATTGTTGTCCGGATAGAGTGACAACCTCATCATCAAGATGACGGGGCCAGTGGAACTGCTTCTGCTCCAGGCGCTTGTAGTAAAGACAAAAGCCATTGTCTTCCCAGAACAGGATCTTCAGGCGATTGCGCCGTTTATTGATAAAGACATATAGCTGTTTCGAGAAAGGGCTTCGTTGCATATCCAGCTCGACGATTGCAGACAGGCCATCAATCGATTTTCTGAAGTCAACGGGTTGTCTGTGCAGGAACACTTCCGGCAGGTGAAGATCAGGTCGCATGGGTTAAGCCCATCAAGGATTGTAACCAGGATACATCCGTGCCCGCCTGACATTCGATGACCAGTCCGCCAGGGTGGATCAGGCGAACGGGGTACCCGGTTGCGGTAACCCGCACAGGAACAAATTGCTTTTGCCGCTTCCGAGGGCTGGGCTGGAGTTTATTCTTCCAGTAAACAAAGCGGGCAACGGCCAGACCATGTTGACGGGCATACTCTCGCTGTGTCAGCTTTGAATCACGCCAGGCATCTACATGTTGCTTCCAGAAGGCTGTTTTGACTGCCGCGCGGCCTGGCAATGAGGAAGGATCTGCAATTTCTAACGCCATCGGTAATACTCCTGCAAAACAATGCAGGATAATGGCTACTGGCTAGGAATTTAATGTGGGAAAATAGAGCGCTTACGATGCTCTAAGTATGCAGGGTTAACAGGCTATTTAGCGGGATGCTCAAACGTAAAAGCGCGCGTATGGTATTGCGCTGCAATACTCTTCCTGCGATGGGGGTCGGGTTCTTTAATGCTTGGGAAAGAGCATTGTTCGAGTATTCAAAGATAGAGATAACTTTGAGGTTTGAGTTTAGTTTGACAGTCCTTCTGCCAACGCTTTTCCATACAAGCGGGGCATCATGATGTTAGTAACGTCAACGTCAACGTCAATGTGGACTTCTGTATCTCTAAAGAAGGCTAGTGTTTCTTTAGTACTCAACGCGCTGCAGACATTATCATCTTTTGAACATATCGCTTTTGGTCGCACCTTTAAAATCTTTCTTCATTCTCTGTGATGAAGACGCTCGCCTTCCTCATGTTTTGGTTTGCCCCGGGAAGTTTTGGTTTACTTTAGCCGAATGCAGGCGGTTCTTCGGCAAGCGGGAAGTAGCACTCGATGGTAGTGCCAACGCTTACTTCGCTCTTAACATTAATGAATCCGTTTGCATCCTGCATAATTGCCCAGCACCTTGACAGCCCGAAGCCTGTGCTTTTGCCGCTTTTTTTTGTAGTAAAAAAAGGTTCGAACATTTTCTCAAGACCTTCAGTATTGATGCCTGCGCCATTATCTCTGATAGACAAGAGAATATAGCTGGGATCGTCTCCCTTAGTTTCGGTCCGTAGAGCTGAAATTTCATTAGCCTTAAGGTGCTCGGTCGTGATGTGGAGTTCGCCGCCGGCGACCATCGCATCTTTGGCATTAAGCGAAATGTTGACTAATAACTGAACAAAGGAATCTGGATCGATTTGGGCAAAACAGTGCTCGTCTGACGCGGAAAATTTGAAGGAAAATTCATCACCAACAAGTAAGTTGCTGATGATAGGGGTGGTATCAAGGACGCTTGAGTTGAGGTTGATTACTCGCGGCGACTGCAGGTTTTTTCTTGAGAAAGATAAGAGGTGCCCTGTGAGCGTGTGCCCTTTTTTTGTTGCCTTAATGATTTCTTCTAAGTCTTCGGCTACCTCAGGCCGGTCCTTTACGGCATCGAAAGCGAAGTTAGCGAACCCGCCAATAACAGTCAGCAGGTTATTAAAATCATGTGAGGCTTCCGATGCTAAGCGTTCCAGGGCTTCCATTTTTTGCGAATGACGAAGTTGTTTTTCTAGACTGATTCTTGACAGTAACGCAGTTTCTCGATCGCGGTGGGCTCTTTCGACATTGGTCAGAAGGAGCCCGATGGAAATAGTCAGCAGCGCTGAAAGCAAGACCAACGTGGCGCCGATAAACGCCCAGCTGGGCGCGTCCACTTGCCCAGGGTGCCAGAGAAGGGTTCCTTGGTGTAGTAAAACGAAGAACAACAGCAGGGTCAAAGTGATGACTGCCAGCGCCCCAATGGCTCTAGTAGTACCAAAGAACATTGCCGTCAGCATTGGGACAATAAATAGCCAAAAAGGACCGCTGGCGTAGCTGCCAAAGCGATAGGTGAAGTAAAAGCCTACGCCGTAAATCAGGAGAATTATCGCGCTGGCTTTCAAACGGAAAAAGCGACTTGGGGCAAGGGTTAAGCCGAGCATCAAACATAACGATACGAAATCAAAACTTATTACGGCCCATTCGCTCTTGCGAAAAGCCTCCATTGTGGCGGCGATAGTGACTATCGAGCTAAGTCCAAGCATCGACCATGCGATAACGTCCAACACCTTCGACCGCCATAAGTCGACAACGTTTGTGTGCATAAGGTTTTGAGCTCCGATATTTGAACAGGTGTAGTGGTAACAAATCTCTGAGGGCGTCACATCGTAACGTAGAGATCTTCGTCACCGATGTAAGCGGGTTAGCCATTGGCAATACGCATATTCTATTCGTTAACTTTATAGGATCTAGCATGCGGGAAGATCTCAAAATATCAAGCGATTGGCGATTCAGATCACATCAACTGATTGATCGGATGGGTCAGTATTGATCTGTGTACTACTAGAGCGGCATTGGGTGCTAGAGCAGGAGAGGTGGGTTGGGTATTGAATGGTAGCTTTTAACGCCTATTTACGGCTCAGAGCTTCTCTAAAGCGCTTTCAAGTTCTTCTTTCGAGTAGGGCTTTTTAAGAACAGGAAGTTGATTATCTTTATCTTGTGCTGCGCTGGTCAGGGTTTTTTCGAAACCCGAGGTGAGCATTACCTCGATGTGCGGGTAGTTTTCCTTGACGTGCTCTACCAGGTCCCTGCCATTATTATCGCCTGGCATAATAATGTCGCTGAAGACCAGATTAATATCGTCATGGTAATCCATCAGCATATCCATGGCTTCCTTCGCGTTTTCTGCCTCTATCACGTGATATCCAAGAGAAGTGAAAACTCGACATGAGTATCTTCGTACCCGCGGTTCATCTTCAACCACCAGCACTTTTTTTATTCCATCAGTATTGTGATGTTCGGGCATTTCCCGGTCCAATTTTTGTAATGGCCTAGTACGCTTATCGCGCCTGCAATCAAATAGTAGCCTATGTTTGCTAGCGACTACTAGGCCGAAAAGTTTATAGGCCGTGGTCTGAACATAAAAGCTGACAGATCCCAAGCAGATGAGAAGTCAAGATGATTTTCGGCTTCCTCTGCTGATAGCGCCGTTGACGAGCCCTAGTGATTTTAATTATTTTCATGTGATGGTGGACTCCGCTCACAGACGTAACATCTTTTATGAAAGTTAATAGTTTTATGAAAGTTAATAGTTTTATGAAAGTTAATAGTTTTATGAAATTTAATAGCGGCTTGTGAAAACACGAGAATAGCGTCTAACATTTCAGTTAAAATAGACCGTCTATATTCAGCGAATAAAGCCATTATCAAATATCACAGCTGTTGATTAGCGGTACTTCGCGCTGCTTAAAACAGTTTATGTTAGTAACGCCTAAGCAGAAGATGATACAAGTGACTTTATACAATTTAAAGAGTCGGTTACGTTAGGGTACAAAAAAGTTACACAAAGTTACAATTAGAGAGTGTCAACTTCTTGATGAACTGTGGGACAGGTTATCCAAGATATGCTATAAAACACCGGCGCACTGTGAAAGTTTTTATATTATCTACTAACCGAAGGTTGGATCACAAAATTGTCTAAAGAGATCATATTAGTAGTAGATGACGATGAAAGAATCTGTCGATTGCTTGAGAGGTATCTCTCAAAACAAGGGTTCGAAGTAAAGTCCAGTTATAGTGGCGAAGGACTCGAAGAAATCATTGCGAATCTACAGCCAAGTTTGCTCCTGCTCGATCTGAACCTTCCCGGTGAGCACGGATTCGACATCGCTAAAAGAGTCAGAGCGCTCGATAAAAAGATTGGAATTATTATACTAACGGGTAGTGGCGATAGTATTGATCAGGTCGTTGGCCTTGAGATAGGGGCCGATGATTTCGTGGCAAAGCCCTTTGACGAGCGGCAATTACTAGCCAGGATTCGAAGCGTTTTGCGCCGTGTAGAGGCGTCAACAACTGATGCAGAAGAAGTTCTGGATATTATTGAGGTAGGCGATATCACACTGAACTTGGAATCGTATGAAGCGACGAATAAGAAGGGTTCTATTGGCCTTACGACGCATGAATTCCAATTAGTCGCCATCTTAGCTAAAAGCAAAGGCAGGGTGCTAAACAGAGACCAAATTTTAGACAAGTTGTCTGGTCGAGACTGGGCTCCCTATGATCGCAGTATAGACGTTCTGGTAGGGAAGATCCGAAATAAGTTTAAGGCGGCAGGCGAACCGAACTTAATAATAACCGTGAGAAACGCAGGCTACAAGATAGCTTCGTCAGGGAAAGCAGCGAACTAACCCATCATTTTTGTCCTGCAAGAGCACCACTCTACCAATGGCGAGAGGAATTGCTAATGGCGTATGCGGAAAGGCCGCTCATCTGTATTAGCGTCGGGCCCAAGAATCCGGGGAATCTAACATCAATCACTCATGGGCTTGGCCGAAGTCATTTTCGTAGACATCTGCCAGCGTATAATTTTAAGAATTTAGGCAGATTGTTTTGATATTTGCTTCCTCATTTTTTGTTTCGGGCCTCTTTGCTAAGTCATGCCTCAATGAAACCACAGTGGCATCACAGGCAAAGATGTTGATGGAGTGGGTTTTTTTTCAGAAGCAAAATATAAGTTCAGGTGCATTGCCGAACTTGAATTTCCTCGATTAGTGGTTGGTTTAGATGTTTGACTTGTCAACTGAGAAAGTTCTTGATGAGCTTTTCACGATGAACTTCTCCGTCGATGAAGATCATGGCATACACAATATCACTCCCCGACTATTACGATACCTAGGCGACATCGAAGAGGGTAAAAAACTCTTTGATGTTTTTCAATTTCACAGGCCAAGTTTAATAAATAGCTTGGAAGACCTCTCCCGTGTTGGGAATTCATTGGTTCTGTTACTTTCGATTACCGGAGAGCATGGTTTACGAGGGCAGTTATTGCCTTTGAATGGGGGGGGCGGTTATCGTTTTGTCGGTGTGCCCTGGCTAGCATGGATTAACGCAAACGGTTTTGAGTCCAAGTTGAGCATGGGAGATTTTCCTAAAATTGATTCGCAGTTGGATCAACAACTCTACATGTCGACACAAAAAAATATGGTGGACGATCTAGAGGCACTCAATGGGGAACTCCGACGCGCCGAGGAAGACAGAGATAACTTCCTCTTGGCGGCTAAGGCGCCAATATTCGCGGTTGATAGTAACAATGTCATCCGATTATGGAACTTAGAACTAGAGTTGGCTTTGGGAGTTTCGGCAAAAAGTGCCATAGGAAAAAAAATAGGAACAGTATTTCAGGACGAGACTCAAGGTTCTCGTTATCTGGACATAGCGCGGTTGCTAAAAGACGGTGTGACAGAAGTGGAGGTCAAACACCTTAATGGAACTCACCGAACCGATATGTTATTTAGGCTTTTTGCACACGCTTCTGAGTCCTCATCTGAGAGCCAGAATTGGGGGCTTGGCCAGGATACTACTGAAGTAAACATCCAAAAGCGTGAGCGCTACCATTTGCAACGTTTAGAGTCGTTGGGAAAGTTAACAAGCATCGTAGCGCATGACTTTAATAACCTACTGGCGATAATTTCAGGAAATCTGCGGTTCATTACGCTGAAAGAGGGTGATGAAAGTATTCTTGAGGACATAGACTCATCAGTTGACGATGCTATTGAACTGATTAAAAAGTTAGGCAACTTTGGTGAAGCATTAAACAGCACCGTTGAATCATTTAATCTTAAGAAAGGCCTTGACCAGTTTGTTAGGCTTATTCAACCGATTGTTGGTCAAGACCTGGGTATCGTGCTGGCTGAAGTAAACGCTGAGATTTCAATTAGTGTTAACAAGGCTGATTTTGATAATTCTCTTCTTAACCTCGTTATCAACGCCAAAGATGCTTCCGATGTTGGTTCCAATGTTTTCATTGATGTTGAGGTTATTTCCAATCCAAAGGTAGCCGCATTAAAAAATCGACAATATGCTGTGCTCAAGGTTAGGGATCAAGGTTGTGGGATGGACGGTGTCTTGATGGAAAAGGCCTTCGAACCTTTTTTCACAACCAAAGGGCGAGCCAGAGGCTCAGGACTAGGGCTAAGCTCTGTATTTAGTTTCGTTCAGTCTAATGAAGGACATTGCACGATCGAAAGCACCGTCGGTGCTGGTACTACGGTTAGTATTTACTTACCGCTGGATACTAAGCCGCCCCCATTGGGGCTGCTTGATCTTCCTGCGAAAGGGAAAAGAGGTTCTGGGCTCGTATTGGTTGTCGATGACGAAGCAAGGGTTAGGAAAATCACTTGCCGTGATTTAAAAGAAATGAACTTCGACGTGATCGAAGCAGAGAATGCGGCAGAAGCCTTAGAAAAAATACAAGACTATCATTCAGAATTAGTTTTAGTCCTAAGTGACATAGTGATGCCGGGCTCAATGAACGGGATCGAACTGAAAAAAATTATTGAAGAAAAGTATGCTCCTCTTAGCGTGCTTTTGGTGTCGGGGAACGCTTTGCAGGAATGGGAGGGCGTCGATGAAGTATTGCGGAAACCCTATTCATTAATTGAATTTCAAGTGTTAGTCACTGGGTATGCGAATAGGGTCGATTAAGCTTAGTAGAGATGGGAATCTTGCGGCAATGCATCTTGTCTTCACGGGTCATTCAAAGCTAGGAGCAAATCAGGGTCATTAGCAAATTACTGGCGATATAAAATCCCAGGATCCGCTGATTATTAGCGGTATATTGATGGGCGTATCCCGCTTAGCCACCCAGGCCCAGGTGGTGGGACAGTCCACGATGTCATCCCGACTGAAACAAGGGGATTTCGTCCTTGAATCAATCAGGTAACCCAAGCACCCGCTTCGCAATAATATTCAGCTGAACCTCCGAAGTACCGCCTTCGATGGAATTCGCTTTTGAGCGGAGCCATTCCCGGCTAGTGGACAGTTCACGGGGATTAAAACTGTCTCCTTCCCACCCAAGACTCTGGCTACCCATGATATTCATTAAAATCTCGAACCGGTTTTTGTTCTGTTCTGTCCCGTAGTATTTGAACATTGACGATGTTGGAGAGGGGGCTGAGGTTGTCTTGGCTTCATCCGCTGTTCTCCGGACCGTCAACGCGAACGCTATACCATTCATCTGGTGGCGGGCGATGTCGTCTCGTAGGCTCGCGCTGGCTATTTTGCCATCAATCTCTCCGACGTATTGCTTGGCCTGGTTCTCTATCTTGTTGGCGGGTTTTTTTGTTTTTCCACGGGTTCCCATGCCTGCAACCATATTGCGTTCATGTTGCAGCAGTTGCTTTGCGATGGTCCAGCCTTGGTTTTCTTTCCCTACGAGGTTTGGTCTTGGAATTCGAACATCGTCAAAGAATGTTTCACAGAAAGGTGACTCGCCACTGATTAGCTGGATTGGTTTTGTACGGATGCCTCTTGAGGTCATATCGAATAGAACGAAGCTAATACCTTCATGCTTGGGAGCGCTAGCATCTGTCCGGACCAGACAAAAGATCCAGTCTGCGAAGTTGGCATAAGAAGTCCATACCTTGGAACCGTTGATGACATACTCATCGCCGTCGGCGACAGCCCTGGTTTGCAGGCTGGCGAGATCAGACCCTGAACCGGGTTCACTGTAACCCTGGCACCAGCGTATTTCTCCACGAACGATTTTTGGCAGGTGTTCCAGTTTTTGTTCTTCGTTCCCATACTCAAGCAATACCGGACCGAGCATACTAATACCAAACGAGGTCAGCGCAGGGCGGGCATTGACTCTTTCAAGTTCACTTTGTAGGATTTTGTTTTCGTCAAAACTGAGTCCACCACCGCCGTAATTCTTCGGCCAGGTTGGGCAGGTCCACCCCTTTGATCCCATTGCGTCAAGCCAGGCTTTTGATTCGGGGTTGGGGTAGGTAGCGTTGCGTCCGCCCCAGACGGTTTCGTCGTCTGACCCAGAGTTGCGCATACTTTCAGGACAGTGTTGGTCTAGCCACTGTCTGACTTCCTGGCGAAAGTTTTCCATTTCCTTTTCTTCCTGTATTCATTCGATGTTGAGTTCAGGCTACTGGGTAACCAAGCGGACAGGTTTTCCCTTAAGGAAGCCCTCAATGTTTTCTCTGCTCTGTTGAATGAGTCGGTTTCTAGATTCGATTGCGGCCCATGCGTTGTGCGGAGTCACGATCAAATTAGGGATGTCCTTAAGCAGTGGGTCGTCCAGAGTAGGGGGTTCCTGCTCAAGCACGTCGATCGCTGCACCAGCAATGTTGCCGGCTTGCAGACAGCTAACCAGGTCATACGGATCAACAAGGCCTCCTCGTGCCGTATTGATCAGGAATGCATCTTGTTTCATTAGCGCTAGAGTATCGGCGTTGATGATCCTTGAAGTTGCGTCGTTTAGCGGGCAGTGCAAGCTGATGTAGTCAGACGTACGAAGTACTTCTTCAAATTTAGTTCGGCCTTCTCGCGGTTCCCTTCCTGGATGTTCGCTGACGACAACTTTCATGCCGAGCGCTGCTACCACGGTTCCAACCGCCTTACCCAGTTCTCCGTAGCCAACAATCCCTAGTTGCTTGCCAGCTATTTCTCTGATGGGGTAGTCGAGTAAGCAAAAGACGTTGGACGCCTGCCAGTCGCCGCGGCTAATGGATGCCTGGTACCGATGAAAGCTCGTGGAAAGATTAAGTATCAATGCCAAGGTGTGTTGAACGACCGAAGGCGTACCATAAGCAAGGGCGTTACTTACCTTGATACCGCGATTTGCTGTGGCAAGAAAATCGATGTTGTTAGTGCCCGTTGCCATGACACTGACAAACTTCAAAGCCCATGCAGAGGAAAGGCTGGATTCATCCAGGGCAATCTTGTTGGTAAGCACAACGGTAGCGTGTTTAATGCGTTCCGCTACCTGCTCTGGCCTCGTGAAAGGGTGAACCTGCCAGTCATCCAGTAGCTGGGTGACTGGGGAAAGGTCTACATCTTTACCTAGGCTATCTGCGTCAAGAACAACACCAAGCATGTCATCATCTAGCCTGGGGTCGCTTGGTTCCACTCTGCAACTCGTTCAGCGTGGGCTTCAAGTAGCGCGTCGACATCACCACTGATCGTTAACGAAATAATCGTGTCTCCCTGCGCTATCGAGTCGACAATGTCCTGGTCCGTGGAAGAATCAACTGAGCCGAAAACACTGTGCGCGCCATCCAGGTGAGGCGTGGGTCCATGGGTGATAAAGAACTGGCTACCGTTAGTGCCCGGACCTGCATTCGCCATTGAGAGTTTGCCAGCAGCGTCATGTTTAAGGCTTGCGTCAAATTCGTCCTCGAATCGATATCCGGGACCACCAGTACCGGCGCCAAGCGGGCAGCCACCCTGGATCATGAAGTTTGGAATAACCCGATGGAAATTAAGCCCATCATAGAAGTTCTTTGCTGCAAGGTTAACGAAACTAGCGACTGTCACTGGTGTTTGATCCGGGTACAGGGTGATGTTGATGGTACCCTTGCTGGTTTCCATGGCTGCTGTGATATTCAAAAGGGATTATCCTTGTAGGTTAAGTTAAAGGTTCTAATTCAGTAAAAAGCGTTACGTTATCGGTTATCGATGGCCACGTAATCACGTTTATGTTCGCCTAGATAGAGCTGGCGTGGTCGGGCGATTTTGAACGGCGCGCCAATCATTTCATCCCAGTGTGTTATCCAGCCTGGCATTCTACCAAGGGTGAAGATGACTGTGAACATCGTGGTCGGAATACCCATCGCTTTGAGGGTAATGCCTGAATAAAAGTCGATATTCGGGTAGAGGTTTCGATCAATAAAGTAGTCCTGTTCCCGCGCGATCGTTTCCAGCTTTTGTGCAACCTTAAGAAGTGGGTCCTCCGAGGCGCCTTGTTCTTCCAGTACAGCATGAGCGCTGCTCTGCATGACGGTTGCTCGTGGATCAAAGTTTTTATAGACACGGTGGCCGAATCCCATGAGCTTAAACGGGTCTTCTTTGTCTTTTGCCTTGGCGACATACTCTTCGATCTTTGATTCATCGCCAATCTCAACCAACATGTCGAGTACCGCTTCGTTCGCGCCGCCATGGGATGGTCCCCACAAAGCAGCTGTGCCCGCGGCGATAGCGGCAAACGGGTTACATTCGGTTGAGCCTGCCATCCGGACGGTTGAGGTAGACGCGTTTTGCTCATGATCTGCGTGGAGGATAAAAATCCTGTCCATGGCGGCAGACAGCGTAGGCGAGACGTTGGGCTGCTCGCCTTTTTTGCCGAAACACATATGCAAAAAGTTCTCTGCATAGGTCAGGCTGGCGTCTGGCGCAATAAACGCTTCGCCGATCGATTTTTTGTAGGCCATTGCCGCAATAGTCGGGATCTTGGCGATTAATTGTAGAGCGGCTTCCTTTCTATACGCGGGGTCGCTGATGTCCATGGTGTCGTGTTGCAGTGACGCCAGCCCGGCAATCGCGGCACAAACCATCGACATAGGGTGTGAGTTCTTCGTGAATCCATCGAATATATGCTGAAAGTGTTCGTCAACAGGCATGCGATCGTTGATATCTTTGGTAAATTCAGCGAGCTGGGATTTGTCGGGAAGTTCACCGTTCAGCAACAGGTAGCAGACTTCCATGTGACTGGAACCCTCTGCGAGCTGATCAATCGCATAACCTCGATAGAGCAGTATTCCGTTGTCTCCATCGATATAAGTCACATTTGATTCGCAGCTTGCCGTAGACAGAAAGCCGGGGTCAAAGGTGAAAAGCCCCTCTTTAATGATCCCCCTGACGTCGATAACATTAAGTCCTTCACTTGCCTCAAGCACGGGCAATTCAACCGATTTACCATCGATGACAATTTCTACTTTTTGTACCATTTAACTGCTCCAGATGTGCTTCGCCTGTTCGGCGGTTAACTGACGTTCTATATGGCCAATGATCGGCTGAATCGTGATGCTTGAGGATTAAACTTTCTAATTTTCCGATTAAGACTGCTGATACTTCAAGGTTTTGGGGGAGATGGACCCTTACTAAAAGGCAGGTTATCAAAGCAAAACGGGACAGGCTTGTAAAGCCTTGTACAGTGGCTGTTTCATGGTTTAGTGGTTTGTTTTTTAAGGGCAAACTTACTATTATGTCGCCTCGTTGGCAGATTCACGGGATGAAGGTTGATAGACCCCGTGGATCATCCCTAATTATAAGTAGAGTAGATATCAGTGAAACAAAATTCTCGTCCGATCAATGTAGGCATTGGCGACCTGGCTTCATTTAAATGGCCGATCACAGCGTTAAGTTCAATTACCCACCGCGTTGCCGGTGTAGTGCTTTTTATTGGCGTTGCTTTCATGCTCTATGCGCTGGATTTGTCGCTGTCGAGTGAACAGGGGTTTCTTTCCCTGAAGGAAATGATGGTCAGCCCTCTAGGAAAATTTATCACCTGGGGCTTGTTATCAGCCCTTGCCTATCATTTTGTTGCAGGCATCAAGCATTTATTAATGGATATGGGTTTAGCCGAGACGCTCGAGAGCGCCCAGTTTGCCGCTAAAACAACAATTTTCTTTTCAGCTGCCCTGATAGCACTTGCCGCTATCTGGGTTATATAAGGAGCTCGTTATGGTTAGTCAAGTTACCAGCCTTAGCCGAAACGGTGTTTCTGATTGGGTTATCCAGCGAGTAAGTGCGCTGGTGCTCGCCACATACACGCTATGGGTCTTCGGGTTTGTTGTGCTTAACCCAGGCATGGACTTCGCGACCTGGTCAGGCTTTTTCAACAACACGGGTATGCAGGTATTTACCATGTTGGCCGTTCTATCTACCGCTGCACATGCGTGGATTGGCATGTGGACTATCGGCTCTGACTACCTGCGGGAACATACCCTGGGTCCAAGGGCAACAACATTAAGATTTATTTATCAGATTGGTTGTGTGCTTATTATAGCGGCCTACCTGATCTGGGGTATCAATATCCTTTGGGGAAACAATTAATATGAGCGACCTTCCTGTTCTTGAATTTGACGCTATCATCATTGGTGGTGGTGGCTCGGGGATGCGAGCTGCACTGCAGTTGGCAGAGTCAGGCAGTAAAACTGCCGTTATTTCAAAAGTATTCCCAACCCGATCACACACGGTGTCAGCCCAAGGCGGGATCACCTGCGCCATCGCGAGTGATGACCCTGATGATGACTGGCGATGGCATATGTATGACACCGTAAAAGGGTCAGATTACATCGGTGACCAGGATGCGATTGAATACATGTGTAGCGTTGGCCCAGAAGCTGTTTACGAATTGGAACACATGGGTTTGCCATTTTCTCGAACAGAAAAAGGCCGAATCTACCAACGACCTTTTGGTGGCCAGTCAAAGGACTATGGTAAAGGTGGCCAGGCTGCCAGAACTTGTGCAGCGGCAGACCGTACGGGCCATGCTTTACTGCACACGCTTTATCAGGGGAATCTGAAAGCGGGTTCAGTCTTTTTCAGTGAATGGTTCGCGGTTGATCTGGTTAAGAACTCTAATGGTGCAGTCGTTGGCGTAACAGCAATTTGCATGGAAACCGGCGAACTTCATTACATTAAATCAAAAGCGACTGTTCTGGCGACGGGTGGAGCAGGCCGCATATACCAGTCAACGACCAACGCGTTGATGAACACTGGCGATGGTACAGGCATGACCCTTCGTGCCGGGTACGCTGTCCAGGATATGGAAATGTGGCAGTTCCACCCCACGGGTATTGCTGGTGCAGGTACTTTAGTAACGGAAGGATGTCGCGGCGAAGGCGGTTATCTGGTGAATAAGGATGGCGAACGTTTCATGGAACGTTATGCCCCGAATGCGAAAGACCTGGCGGGCCGGGATGTAGTCGCAAGAAGCATGGTCCTTGAAATACTGGAAGGCCGTGGCGCAG
>Ga0206131_10002773_pt1 | contig 20807 bp, 23 predicted proteins | sample Helgoland_Spring_FD_148636 | JGI IMG/M metagenome (GOLD analysis project Ga0206131, IMG submission 148636) | Pelagic subsurface seawater microbial communities from Kabeltonne, Helgoland, North Sea - Helgoland_Spring_Bloom_20160517_1 | ecosystem: Environmental > Aquatic > Marine > Epipelagic ...
TAATACTTGAAACTCTGGCATAAGCTCTTTTAGGCTGTTTGTTAGATTGGTTATTTATATTTCTCTGAACAGCTACAGGACCATTATTAGCTACACCGTTTTGAGAACTAATAGCAGTAGCTTGTGAATGTGTAGATGGTGTAAAAATATTACCATTTACATCTAATATTGGGTTTTTTACTCTTCCATGTGTCAAAGCTCTATAAGGCATTTTATATAATTATTTTATATTTTTTTTTCATAATATAATTTATATGAAATTAACAAAACTTCATCTTTTTTTAATTATAATTGCTGTTTTAGTTGCTTCTACTTTAGGATTCAGTCTAAAAGAATATTTTGAAAACAAGGAAGCTGATTACAATCAAGCTTTAGATAAAGGATCGAATTATGATCCTTTTGGAAATAGCAGTATATCTCAAGATTCCGAAACCGAATATGATACTACTATAGCCGATTTGGAAGATATTGTTGTTCCAGGAAGAAGAGAAAGACGACGCCATCACGATTCTAACGGTAATCATATACCTAAACATAAACATTCGGGAAAAAGGCATCACAATAAAAGAAATAATAGAAACGAGGACATTCCTGCACCAAATAGTTTAGCAAATAATTCAGATAATATTGATATGAGCAAATATATTCTTAAATCGGAAGTTGTTCCCCCAGTTTGTCCTAAATGTCCGGATTCTAAATCTTGTCCTCGTCAAAAACCATGTCAGCCGTGTCCTCCGTGTGCCAGATGTCCAGAACCCGCATTTGAATGCAAAAAAGTACCAAACTATAATGCTATAAGCGCATCCAATGTTAATGATGTATTACCTATGCCTAGATTGAATAGTTTTGCCCAGTTTAACTAATATGACAACAACATTTATTTGATTTATTATAATATGACAACTCACCTATTTTATATGATTTCCACATTGTTTTAGCTAATTGTCCGTGAAAATTATACGATTCAGTTTGTTCCTTCCCTGCGTTTTTTAATATAGCTAATTTACCTCCAGGGTGAAAATTCAAAAAAAATGTTACGTCATATACATTATTATTTGCTATCACCCAACAATCATTTTCTTTATTATGTTTAGCAACTTCTTGTATTGAATAATAATTCATTGATAAAATAACGAATTATTATTTAAATCTATGTAGATTATTTTTTTAATTTTCTTGTTTTTATACATTTTTTATCAATTTGAAAAGTTTTTACCTTTCTATCTTTAGGAACTATTTTAATAATACATTTAGAACTTTTACCATAAAGAGGTTTTACACAACCCTTTTCTTTTTCTTTTTTAAATTTATTTTTACGCGTCTTATATCTAGGAACTATTTTTATTATTTTAGTTGTATCGCCTGCCTCTACGTCTATAGTACAACGTGCTCTAAAATGTTCATAACGTTCTCTTATTTGGTTATATTTTAAACCTGATTTTTTTCCTAACATTTTGTTAATATGTTCATGCATTTTAAACATCCATCTAGAGAAGGCATTTCTAGATCGCATATCTTTATCTCTAAGAGGAAGAGATTTTAAATTTTTCTTAAAGTTAATTCTACAATACCTACATGGAAGGACAAACTTAAGATTCATAATCATTTTTCTGTAATGTTTTTTATCTTGAGCTGTTGGTTTAACGGGATAATTAAAACTTATACAATGAAGTGTATGCCATAAGGCAGGACCCCATGTGCTTGTAAGCATACCGTCTCCTGATTTAAAATCACCCTTTTTATAAGTCTTATTTTTTTTTGTTTTTCTTTTTTTTCTAGTTTTCGGCATTGATATACTTAAAAGAGAAAAAAAACTATACAAATCTTTTATTTCCGGTTACATAATCTAAAATATCTTTTTTATTTCCTTCTTTAGAAATTTCTTTTTTAAATTTAATTTTCCATATGGCAATATATAAATCTCGTTCATTGGAAAATTTGGTTTCATCTAAAAATACTAATTTACCCTTATAATTTCTGATATACATGTTATTTAGAATAATAAACGCATGAATCTTTATATTCGTTAAATATCTCTTTCTTCCTTCTTTTGTTAGTACATAAAATATGTCCGGCATGTTATCGTCAATGTCAAATTTAGGAAATAACGCATCATCGAATATCAAAAATATGGTTATGAACAAAAAGTTTTTAATTATATTAGTTGTTGTAGCTATATTTATTGGAATAGCATTTTATGTGTATAACGCATATGTGGCGCCGCGAATTAATCCTGATTTTGTTCCTAATAGAGAGTTCGATGAAGAAGAGACAGGTATTGCTGAAATGTATTTATTCGCTGTTGATTGGTGTCCTTATTCTAAAAAGGCTAAACCTGTTTGGAATTCAGTAAAGAAAACTTATCAGAATAAAAAAATAAACAATCATGTTTTAAAATTTAAAGAGATAGATGGAGAGAAAAATAGCACAGAACTAGAAGCATTTGAAAATAAATATTTAAATGGTAAAAAGATAGACGGGTACCCTAGTATTTACATGGTAAAAGACAGCAATGTAATCGAATATGAAGCTAAACCAGATGGTAATGTATTAACAGAATTTATTAATTCTGTATTATAACTTTAGATTAGTTGTTTCTTTTTCAGATTTATTTTTAGTTTTATAACTTAAAAATAATTTAGCATAGTTTTCTCCTTGAGTAATCATTTTTCTTCTAGTATTAGGATCATTGATTATTTTTCGCGCATCTTCTACATTAATCATAGATGACGGTATAATAATTTCATTAGGCATTTCTTCATCTATAGAAAAATTATAATTTTCTTTAATTAAGCGATAAAGCATATAAAATCCATATTCAAATATAGAAGAAGATTCTTTTGCTGGTTCTAATACATCATCTACTATTTTAAATGCCAAAATTTCATCTTTGTTGTCATGATATTTTAGACATATATTTAGGGGATATGGATTTATTACTCCTCCGTCCACATAACAATCTGTTTCTATAAACTCAGGTTGAAATATAAATGGCATAGAACAGCTCATATAAACCGCGTCTAAAACTTTTATATCAGGATGAGATTCATGTGTTATTTCTATTAATTTAAACGTAGAGAGATTTGTAGTATAAATATGCATATTTATATTTGAAAATTCATATAATTCTTTCATTGTAATAGATTTATTTAACCCTGCATTTTTAAAAAAATTGTCAAAAATGCTATAAATAAATGATTTTTTCATTAAACCTTTTTTAACAAAAACATCTAATATATCTTCAGGTCCAAATTGAAATAAATTTTGCCAAGGTCTATTTACGGCATGTCCTATCATATCTTCCCAATCTAATTTTAAAGATAATATTAAACCTATTATTGAACCTACAGAAACACCGTATATATTTTCTATATCTTCTATGTCGTAAAATTGTATTTTAGATAAATGTTTTAAAGCTCCTATAGTATAAAAACCTTTATAAGCCCCTCCAGATAAAACTATATTTTTAATTGTCATATATATACTATTAATCGTAAATTTTTATTTGTTTTTTTCTAATAAAAACTTATTATGGATAGAGATGAATTTCCCGATAAAATCAGCATAGACGATCTTTACACTAAAAAAAAAGTAACAGAACAACATAAAATCCAATGTTACAAAAAGATATTAAACCGTGTTCATAGCAAAATAAAAACAACCTCGAGAATGAGAGGTAGTGATAGATTTTGTTTTTTTTTGTTGCCTGAATTCGTTTTAGGCGTCCCTAGATATGATATGGTAAAATGCACGTCTTATGTAATAGAAAAACTAATTGAGAATGGATTTATGGTGAAATATACACATCCAAATTTATTATTTATATCATGGCAACATTACATACCTAACTATGAAAGAGTCCAAATTAAAAAGAAAACAGGAATGTCTGTAGACCATTATGGTAATGTGGTAACAAAAAAAGATAAGAACAAAAATAGCAATGGAGATCTTAATGGTCTATTATTAAAAAATACCGCAAAAAATTCAATACTAAAGAAAAAAGAAGATAAAAACAAAAATTACAAATCTATAGAAACTTATAAACCGACGGGTAGTCTCATTTATAATACATCGCTTCTTAATAAAATTGAAGACACTGTGAATTTGAAAAAATAATGTTAAAATATATTATATGTCACTTTCTATTTTAGAACGATTTAATTATTATAGAAAAAAAATAACGGAGATTCCTGATAATATTGAACCTCTTACATTGTTAATGATAAGAACTACAGGAGAATGCGTAAAATACGCGGATTCTCATAAAACTATAAAAACCAAAATAATAAATTCAAAAGATATTAATATTCTTCATTCTATTGATAGAAAACCTGCTTTAAAAAAATTTAATAGAAGAAGAAAATTTCTTTTAAAAAACAAAAAAAATATTGTTAAGATAGTAAAAAAACATGGGTTTTTAAATTTAGAGGAAAGTTGGATTAGAAAAGATAGTCCTTTTTCCTCAATTAACAATGAAATTGTTATGTTAATCAGACCCAATAAAAAAGATAGAAAATATATTACTGCTAGTGGTGTAGGAAGAATAGCAGCAATACAGTCTGTGTTTCCTAAGGGGATACAAATAAAAGTGGATGTAGGAACTATACCATATAGTTTAGAAAAGAGATTAGTTGCGGTGAATTCGCTTTATTTATATGGTAAAAGGTTTGAAAATCTTAAAAAATATAATATTCGTGTTAAAGAGATAATATATAACAGGAAAAGAAACAAAACAGCAAAAAGATATAATAGAAAAAGTTTTTTAAAAACAAGAAAAAGAAAATTTCGGTTAATTCCATGGAAAGGTGGCTTTAAAAATACAAAATAAAACCATTATGTAAGTATTTTATATAAACTTTTTTATAGTTTTACATGATAAAAAGTTTTTTTCGTTTTTTTCAAATAAAATAGATTTTATATTTGCATTTTGGACATTTTAAAATTGTCCAAAATCGATTTTTCGAATGTACTTTTTCTGCAAAAAACTGAAAAAAACTTTTGTACTACAACATTCTAGGATTTTTAAAAAAAAAGAAAAAAAAAGTTGTGACGATGACTTTTTTTTTGGCAAAAAAAAGGACTTAAATGCGTTTTTTTATGTTTCCATATTATAACATGAAAAAAACGCATTTTAGGAAAAAAAAACGCATGACTGACTTTGAAAAATCAAAATATGAATGTAAATTTTGTGACTTTATTACATGTAATAAATCCGACTACAATAGACACTTAAAAACCAAGAAACATGAGAAATTAAAAATGCGTGGAAACGCGTTTCCATCCGAAAATAAAAAAACGCAAAAAACGCATTTTAGAAAAAATGATTTTTGTGTATGCGGTAGAAGATTTAAGACGAGAAGTGGTGTGTGGAAACATAAAAAGTCCTGCGAAATATGGAAAATTTATGAACTTGAAAATGTTTCCAAAAATGTTTCCAATGTTTCCAAAAAACGCATAAATGTTTCCAAAATCGAAAAAACGGAAATTGAGGAAAAAGAGGGCCCAATAGATAGTGGAATTAAGAGCATAAATAAAAATTACAAATTTTCTTTAGAGGAATTACAGATACAAAAAGCACAATTAGAAGTTGAAAAATTAAAAAAGGAAATTGAGAATTTAGACAAGCCTGAAACTCAAACAACTTTAACTAGTGAATTAATTGAAACTATAGGAAAAATAGCAGGAAATAACAATTGTAATAATACAAATAACATTTCAATTAACATGTATTTAAATGAAAATTGTAAAAATGCTATGAATTTGGAAGATTTTGTCAAACAAATAACTGTGAGTTTACAAGATTTAGATTATTCCAAACAAAATGGATATGCAAAAGGTATTACAAATATATTTTTAAAACAATTACAAGATTTAGAACCGTCTGAAAGGCCCATTCATTGTAGTGATAAAAAACGATTAAAATTTTATGTTAAAGACGATGATAAATGGGGGACGGATAAAAACAATGTTAAGATCACCAATACTATTAAAAATATTTCAAAAGAACAAGTAAAAGCATTAAACGAATGGGAAGAACTAAATCCCGGTTTTGAAGAAGATAAAGCTTTATTATATGAATGGCAAAACATGATAGAAAATATAACTGGCGGAGATAATTCTCAGGAAATGACTAAAAATTTAAACAAAATTAAAAAAGAAGTAGGAAAAGTTGTAGATATTAGTTTAGAATTGAAAAAATAATATCAACTAGTGCTTTTTTTTAAGTTTAACGACGAGATTTTCTTCTGCGACGTCTTTTAGACTTACGGCGTCCTCGTCTTTTCTTTCTTTTAGTTTTTCTCTTTTTTCGGCGCCTTCTGCGAGTTCTACGTCTGCCGCCAAATGTAGCATTATCATCTGGATTATTAGAGCTTTTGTGTTCACCACTAGGTTTATTTCTAAGTCTTAATTGACTGCTTGAACCTCCAGATCCACTGTCAGAGCCTCCACTACCGCTTCCACTGCCGCTTCCACTGCCGCTTCCACTGCCGCTTCCACTGCCGCTTCCACTGCCGCTTCTACCGCCATCATTGCGCAACAGGAGTCTTTCTTCTCCATTTGTTAATCTACCCTGTCCGTTTCTAATCATACCTTCTACACGAGTAGCTAAAGGTATATCTGCAAGTACACCATGTGTTTGTTGTGGTTGTGCCGGTGCAATCTGAGGTAATGCTTGTGCTCCTTGTTGTTCTCCAATACTCAAGTCCACTCCTCCAATAGCAAAAAATCCTCGAGCTCTTCTAATATTCATTAATATGTAAATAGAAATCATGAAAAGAATACCTAAGAACATTACGCCCGCTGCCATGCCCGCCGGTCCTAATGCTGCCAATGTTGCTAAGAATTGTGTTAGTGCTCCTATAAAAAATCCAACAAGATCCACCGCGCCCTGTAATATCGCTACAAATAAATTTATTAAATGTGGTATCCCCAATGTCCACCAACTAGAACCATCAGCACCATCCCACCTAGGTACAGTGATATTCAGTCGTTGACTAATTCCACGATCAATATCACGAAACATCTCTGCGAATACATCTCCAGAGTTATATGCTAAAATAGCTATTGTCGTAACAATACCCAAAATAATAAATTGTAATGCCAAATGAAAGTTTGTATTCATACGGTTAGTTCTTTGTGAAGCGTTATATAATGCAAGTTGTGTTCTATTTTGATCTAGAAAGACCTCTTGATTCTTTTGTACTATATCCTCGACAACCGCCTTTCTATCTGCTTGTTGTACCATTTTAAATTCGTGTTCTCTTTCTCGTTGAGCGTTTCGATCTGCTAAAAAAAGTCTCAACATCTCCGTATTTCCACTAGCAATAACCATTGCCGTTATATCATTATCATTGCGTCCAGCAGCATGCTGAATTAATTGTTGAGTATGGTTAAGAGTATTATTCACCATTCGCGCACCTCTATCATTGGCATATGGATTACTTCCTCCACTATTGGGTATGTCGTTTGCGCCCATTTGAAAACCTCTAGGAATACCAGCATTATTACTAGCTGTCTCTAACATACTAGCGACCTCTCCTACACTAGGTGGTTGAGAACAAACACCGTCGTCATTACAAATTAAATCCCCGTCGCAAGATTCACTAGATTTACATTTCTCACCAAGTTTAGCCCCGCCTCTACGACTTCTAGATTTTCTAGATTTTTTAGATTTTCTTCTTCCGCCTTTCATAACTTTAATAGTTTGTTTTGCTTCGTCAATATCTTTTTGTTTCAACCAACCTTCTTTTTTACCAATTTTAGAAAAATAAGAAACAGCTGCTTCAGCATCATTCAGTTGTTTTTTAGTTAAACCCATTATATAATTTAAATAGAAAATAAATAAATATAACTTATTATTTATTTTCTTCTAAATTTATCGTCTTTTTCTTGTTTTTCTTTTTTTATTTTTTCTCCTTTTTCGAGTTTTTCTTTTTCCGCCTAATTGTACCACCTGTTCTTTTGATTTATCAGGAATAATAGTATTGTCTTCCACTTGTATAGAATCAGGACTTTTTTCCGCGATAGGAACTTTTTCTTCTATCTCAACATGAGGCATTTTTTCTTCTGTTTCAACAGGAGGCATTTTTTCTTCTGCGACTGGAACTTTTTCCTCCACAGGTCCCATTTTTTCTTCTGTTTCAACAGGTGATTTTTTTTCTATAGGTTCATCTTGTAATTCATCGGCTTTTTTTTCAAAATTAGCTATTCTACGTTGAGCAGTAGACATCATTTTAGCCTTTACTATAGCTTCAAACAATCCTAATCCTTTTTGAAAATCTGTTTCGCATGAAATATATAAATCAATAATAATTTTACGCGCATCTTTTATTAGTTTTTGTAAAAGTTTTTCTGTTAAATTTGGATTGATAGTCAAAACTTTTTCTTGTTTTTTAGGATCTAACCAATAAGAAAACATTTGTTTGATAATAGATAAAAGAGATTTTTCCCGCGCTTTTGATTTAGAAATCATATCTTTAACATGTTTTGCGTATTTAGCAAAAAGTCTGTCTGTAGATCTTCCTTTATAAGAATTATGCCATGGACTATTTTTGTCCTTACATAAGGTTTGATTATGAAAATCCATAAGAGGTATTTCGGCGAATTTCTTTATTTCTTTAGGCATTTTTCTACCCGTAAATGCTTTATAAAACTTCTTTAAATCTTCAATGTATTCTTTCTTAGAAGATTCAGTCATACCAACATATTTACCAGTATCAAAATCATATTTATCAAAGTATAATAATTCTAATTCAGGTATGCCTATTTCTTCTTGTAAAGATTTACCTGAACCGTCCATTTTTTTATTCATATCGCAATTTTTTACTTTTATTACAATACCATTTTCGGTATTTTGTCTAGTCATAAGAGCTTTTATTCTTCTGGAACATAAATTAAGAGTAGTATATTTTGTTTTTAAATTAGATGGTATGTTACGTTTTTTACCTAACGGTACAGTAACATCATTGCCCATCTGGTCAGTATAAGTGTATTGTGGATTAATGGTCATAGAAATAGCAGCAAATAAATGAGCTACCTTAATATAAAATTTAGCTATACCTACACACATTCGTCGCTTTCTTACACTATTTGTAACATCTAATTTTTCTAGATCATTTCTGTCTAAATATAACACATTACCTTTTGTCATTTTATTTATTTCAACTCCTTTTTTAGTTCGTTGATCTAGAAAATCTATTTCCATGTTATTTAATCTTTTTTTTATAATTTTTGAAGTTAATATCACTAGTTTGTTACAATATTCTTTTTTATTTAAATTCATCAAATCATTAAAACTTGCTTGTGTTATGTATTTTGTAGCTATATTATCAATAACACTTTCTATTTTCATATTGGAAGTTTCTTTATCTTTATTCATGGATGAGTTTTGATTCCCCATATATGATAACATAATATAAAAAAGAAATAAATATTCTAATAAAAATAACTCAAAAATAAAATAATTAATATAGTTAAAAATTGAATTAAACAAATGATTTCATATATTAAATTAAATATGAAATTAGGTACTTATCGAAATTTAAAACAAACAAAAAGGAAAAAGAAAAAAAGAAATCTCGAAAAATTATGGAAAGCGTTTGAGGAACCAAGTGAAAAATCAAACCTAGAATTAGTGTATAGCAAACAGGAACAAAGACAAAGAGACATATGCGATTTGTGTAATGCTCCTGTAGCATACACTGAAAATAAGTTGTTGATGTGTACTAATAAAAAGTGTAGTATTATTTATAAGGACGTTTTGGATGAAACAGCTGAATGGAGATATTATGGCGCGGATGACAGTAACATGTCTGACCCTACTCGTTGTGGTATGCCTATTAATCCTTTACTTAAAGAATCATCTTATGGATGTAAAGTGGTATGTAATTATAGATCAACATACGAAATGAGAAAAATAAGAAGATATACAGAATGGCAATCTATGCCTTATAAGGAAAAATCACAATATGATGAGTTTGAGAGAATTAAAACGCTTTCTAGAAATTCAGGAATTCCAAAAATTATTATAGATGAAGCATTAAGACAACATAAAAAACTTTCTGAAATGAAAACATTTAGAGGTTCAAACCGCGATGGTATTATAGCAGCGTCGGTTTATATTGCTGGACGCATACATAATTATCCCAGAACAGCGAAAGAAATAGCTACTATATTTAATTTAGATACTACAAGTGCTACAAAAGGTTGTAAAAACGCTGTAAATTTGTTAAATAAAATGGAAAAATATGATACTAATAATGATAAAACCCGCTTCTATCAAACAAAACCAACTGCTTTTATAGAACGATATTGTAGTAAATTAAATATTAATAAAGAACTAACAATGTTATGTAAATTTGTAGCAAATAAGATAGAAAAAAAGTATCTTATACCAGAGAACACTCCTCATTCAGTTGCTGCGGGTATTGTATATTTTGTAGCACAGTCGTGTAATTTAAATATTAGTAAAAAAAATGTTCATGGTTGTAGTGAAATAAGTGAAGTGACTATTAATAAATGTTATAAGAAACTCGAAAAACATAAATCAGATTTAATACCTAATATTATACTTGAAAAATATTCTGTGTAAATGTGCGGTATAACATTATATTTAATATAATTAAATTTAATATAATGATACATCCTATCTTTCCTCATATAAAAAAACTTAAAAAAAAAACGCTAAGTAGTATTAATATGAATAAAATTGCTATACTAATACCAAGTACAACAAAGGGTTTGAATTGCCGCGATTACAGAGATACGCATTTTTACAAAATTTTTTTTAAAAGTTTTTATAATACTATAAGCAAAAAACATAAATATACTATTTATTTAGTAGTTGATGATGACGATGATATATATCAAAAAAAGGAAAATAAAGAAAAATTATTAAATATGTCTTCATTAATTAGTTATATTGATTTAAAATTTATCAGCAGTTCTGGTATAGAAAAAGGATGGGTTACAAAAATGTGGAATCGTGCCTTTAAAATGGCATATGATGATGGATGTGATTATTTTTATCAGTGCGGAGATGATATAGAATTTCTAGATAATGATTGGGATAATGATAGTATAGATGCTTTAAAAAGAAGAAATAATATAGGAGTAACAGGTCCTTATGACTACGGTAGAGAACTAGTAAAAAGTAAGAAGTTTTTAATGACTCAATCATTTGTTTCTAGAAAACACATGGAATATTTTGGATTTTATTTTCCTCCTGAAATTAAGAACTGGTATTGTGACGATTGGATTACGTATATATATCATCAAAAAAAACTATGTTTTCCGATACGTAAAAGAATTATAAATAAGGGAGGCGATCCTAGATATGTTCCAGACGGGTTAGATGATAATGGAAAGGTTATGAAATTATGTTCGGAACTAATAAATAAATATAAAGATAAAATTAAACAATAATTATTATTATTTAAAATTTCATATGTATAATACTATATATATATATATGAAATTTATTATTGCTGGTTGTGCCAGAAACTGTGAAGAATATATAGAATTAGTTTTTAAAAATATAAAAAAAATATGTAAGATAATTGATGTTAGACAAATTATAATAGCTTATGACGATTCAGATGATAAAACTTTATTAGAACTAAATAAACAAAAAAAAGAAATAAACGTAGAAATTAAAATATTAATAAATAAAGATCCTTTAACTTCGTATAGAACACAAAATATTTGTAATGCTAGAAATAAACTTTTAGAAGAAATTCATGCTTTCCAACCTACAATTGATAAATTTATTATGATGGATTTTGATGATGTATGTTCAAAGCCAATAAATATAGATATTTTAAAAGAAGGTTTAATGTTAGATAAAGATTGTGTTACATTTAATAACAAAAATTACTATGACTTTTGGGCTCTTTCTATAGATGGTTATCAATTTAGTGCGTGGCATTTTAGTGAACCAAATAGATATTTAAAATTATTAAGACTGTATTTACTAAAAAAAATATCAGAAACAAAAGAAAATTTTATAGAATGTGAATCAGCATTTAATGGTTTTGGAATTTATAAATTAAAAAGTTTTAAAAATTGTAAATACCAATCTTTAATGGATTACGATTATTATTGTAAAGACAAAATAAATTACATAATATCTACTTTCAATATGAAAATAATGAAAGAAGATCCATACGACTGTGAACATAGAATTTTTCATTTAAAGGCAAAAAAACTAAATAATGCAAAAGTTGTTATTTTTAAACAACATTTATTCCCTGAGTATGTAGGCCCTCATACAAGTTTTTATTAAAATGTAAACATATCTTCAATTAATTTATCAATATTGTAATGTATTTTCCAATTTAATTCTGATTTAGCTTTAGTAGGATCCTGTTATGAATGCCAATTTCATATAAGATATAGTAATTGGTTTTTTACGTTATTATATTTATCTCTCCAACGAAAATCTAATGAAAGTATATTAAAAACAAAAAACCAATAATATCTATAATGAAAATCTGTATTACAGGAGGGTCAGGTATGGTAGGAACATGTATTAAAGATATTGTAAGTGATTATCCTAATTTTGAATTTACTTTTTTACATAGACGCGGCGGCGAACATTCAGTAGAATTAACTAATCAGCATGATGTATCAACTTATTTTGCTAATCATAAGTATGATTACATTATACATTTGGCGGCAAATGTAGGTGGTCTTTATAAAAATATGGAAAAAAACGTAGAAATGTTTAATGAAAATATAAAAATAAATATGAATATATTGGAGGGGGCACATAAAAACAATATTAATCGGGGAATATTTTGCTTATCGTCTTGTATTTATCCTGAGACTCCTAGTGAATTTCCAATGGATGAATCTATGATACACGAAAGTCCGCCTCATCCGTCTAATGAAGGATATGCTTATGCTAAGAGGATGTTAGAATTACAGTGCCGACATTATAATAAAGCTTATAATACGGAATATATATGTGTAGTGCCTGTAAATTTATATGGTCCGCATGATAATTTTAGTTTAACAAACGGTCATTTTATTCCTATGATAATGAATAGATTACATAAAACAGTCGAATGGAGACATCATCACCCATCGGGAGATATTGTAGCATACGGGACCGGTAAACCATTGCGACATTCTTATTGGAGAGAAATATAAATCAACAGAACCTATTATTTGTTGTAATGACGATGAATATACAATTAAAGATATAGTAGAGAAAATTGCAAAACTATTAGATATAGAAAAAAACGAAATCCAATGGGATACAACAAAAAGCGATGGTTGTTATAAAAAAACAGTAAGTAACGCAAAATTTAAAAAATATTTTCCAAAATTTGAAATTGTAGATATAGAAAAAGGTTTATTATTGACATATAAGTGGTTTAAGGATAATTATAAAACTATTCGTCAGTAGTGCTTTTTTTTAGGTCACTATTTTTTCCAATTAAGGTTGTTTCAGCTACGCGTTCCATCATTTTTCCTCCGGGTTTCCATAGATGATGTCTTACACATGGTATAAATGTATCATTAATTACTTTAATGGCTTTTTTTCGTTTTAGTTTTTCCATTTCTGTTAGATACGCTACGTAAACTTCATTATATACTTCATTGGCTACTCCAAATGTTCCGTAGCCGCGCCACGATCCAAAATTATTCCTTGTTTCAGGTATAACTTTTTCAGACGCATTTTTAAAAACATCTATATTTAAAGAATCTATTTCGCGTTGAGCTATTTTTTCTACATCATTTCTTACCTGAGTGTAAGTAGGTCCAGTGCATTCATACCAAGGTCCGTCCATTATAGATATAATTGTATTGTTTCTTTTAACTAGTAGTTTATTGTATTATATTGGTTATTTGATACAAGTTAATATAATTATAGAATTTACTTCAATTTTATAATTATATGAAAACATTTAAAAATCAGCATCCATGTCAAAAGCGGCATCGGTTTTATCACCCGAACTTAAACTATAATCACCAACCCGTTTTTCAAAAAAGTTTGTTTTACCTTCAAGGGAAATCATTTCCATAAAATCAAAAGGATTGGCACTATTATAATGTTTAGAATATCCTAATTGAACAATAAGTCTATCGGCCACAAATTCAATGTATTGTTTCATTAATTTAGCATTCATACCAATTAATTTACATGGAAGAGCTTCGCATATAAATTCTTGTTCGATTTCGACAGCATCTTTAAAAATTTCCAATATTTTAGCTCGCTTTGGTTTTTTCTTTAATTTTGAAAAAAGTAATATTGCAAAATCAGTATGCATACCTTCATCCCTACTAATAAGCTCATTACTGAATGTTAAACCAGGCATAAGACCTCTCTTTTTAAGCCAATATATGGCACAGAAGGCTCCTGAAAAGAAAATACCTTCTACACAGGCAAAAGCAACAAGGCGAGTAGCGAATCCAGATCTTTTATCATTGATCCATTTAATAGCCCAATCGGCTTTTTTTTTAATACATGGGAAATTATTTAATGCTTGAAAAAGTTTGGTTTTTTCACGTTCTTCTTTTACAAGAGTGTCTATCAATAAACTGTAAGTTTCACTATGAATATTTTCCATCATAATTTGGAATCCGTACGCAGCTCGTGCTTCTGCTAATTGTACCTCGTTCATGAATCTCTGGCCTAAATTTTCCAAAACAATACCATCACTAGCAGCAAAGAAAGCTAAAATCATTTTGATAAAAAATTTTTCATTATCATTTAAGGTTTCCCAATGTATAACATCCTTAGATAGGTCAATTTCTTCCGTTCTCCAAAAACAATCCATTTGTTTTTTATACATTTTCCAAATGTCTTGGTCAACAATGGGGAACATAACGTAGCGGTTTTCGTTTTCCGTGAGGAGGGGTTCTTTCATGGATTTCGACATCCTAAATATTATTTAGTTAGATTTAAATATTTTTCAAATATAATATTTATTTAACTACATTATGGTTTGGTATATAAAAAATAAATACTTATTTTTGCTTCTACACTCGTAGATATAAAAAAAAAATAATCCTAGTTTATATATATATAAAATATAAATGGATATATTTAGCAAAGACAGAATTTTAAAGCAAATACAGTGTGAAATAAAAAAGAATAGTAATAATATGGTAAGCGAACTACATAATCTTGAAAAAATTAAAGATGATAATATTTATTTAAGAGAAGTGTATGATGACTATAAGTCGTATTATGATTATATAGTTAATATGAAAAAAGATCAAGAAATACAGATATTAAGTTTATTACATTATTTAGAAAAAAGTATGTTAGAAGCGGATTTAACTGATAGATTAACAAGACAAGCAAAACATGAACAAGACATCCTTTTAGGAAAATTAAGCGATGTGCGTAATGAATTAAGTGAAATAACTCAAAAAGCTGAAAATATTAAAGTAGTGAGACCTGAAAATATTAAGATAAATTAAACCTAAAAATATTATAATGGAATAAAACAATTATATAGAATAATATATATAATGAGTGAAACTAAAGAAGGTTCATTAATATCAGATTTCGTAGGTGCTATTAAATCAGGTATGGAAAAAGTAAATAAATATAAAACAAACTGTAATGCTTTTAAACAAGAAGTTTCAGGTTATGCGGATGAATTAAAAGCACTTATTGATCAATTAGAAGCATGTATTAAAGAAATAGAAAAGTTACAGGGTCAATATGTTGCTTTTATCCAACAGCTACAAATCATACAGGAAAATTTACGTATTCAAATAAGAAATGCCGCTTCTGGAGCAAGGAGTGGAGCTGATACGAAGTGTAATGATAAGATACTTCAAATTAAAAATGAATTTCAAGGATTAATGGGGCTTATCAATGGATTGAAATTAGATACTGAAACAGGAATGAGAACACAATTGGGTAGATTAAAATCTACTCTTAAAAAGTTGTGTGATGATACTGACGGTATTGTCGGTAAAATGCGTAAGGGAAATACTGATATGAAAACACAAGTTGATTCGATGAATGAAGAATTTGGCGTGGGTGCCACCTCTGCTGCTTCTGCTGCTTCTAATACAGGAGATGAATCCAAATCTGGTGCTGGGAATGATTTAACAGATTTAGCACAATATGCGTATAGAGATGAAAATGATCCAAATAGATTAAAATTAGTAAAAGCTTTACGGGAAGATCCAATAAATACAACAGTAGATAATCCTGATTATCGTGATGTAAATGGACGTAATAAAGATTGGTATGTTAATTGGGAGGAGGTAGTAGGAAATGTCCAAGGGAGACCTTATTACTACAAATCAGACGGAGAAAATTTTAAAGAAAATGGACAAGATGTTGAATCCACTTATACCCATCCTAGTAAAGTTATGGCAGGCGGACGTAGAAAAACAAGAAAAAAAAGAACACGCAAAATGAAAGGCGGATGGCAAACAAAAAGTAAAATGCAGAATAGAAATAGTCCTATAAGAAGTTTAACGTCTGTAAGTAAAAATACAGGAAAATCAAAAAAAGGAAAATCAAAAAGTCGCCGTAATTCTGTAAAAAAATCTAGAAGTCGTAGAAAATCTAGAAGTCGTAGAAAATCCAGAAGATCTATTAGAAAAACCTATTAAGTAACTAACTTATTTAGGAAAAAATTATATTAAACATTTATAATTTTTTTTTGTGGTTATTTATTATAATGAAAGTTCCCGGAATTTTAAAGAACAAGTATGTATTCTATGCTCTTGCCGCTTTGGCTGTATTAAATATTGTAGGTTACGTTTCCGTTCAGGCATGGGAGTGCTTAGCTCTTTTTGCTTTAACCGGTTACAGCGCACACTGTTACTGTAATAACAAAGCTTGTGCTATTCTTGCCGCTCTTTTCGTTGCTAATTTCGTTTTTGGATGCGGACGTGTTAAGGAAGGTATGGAAGATATGTTGAAGAGTGCTGAGGATCATATGGCCGATGTTGTTGTTTCTGCTGATAAAGCTTCAGAGAAAGCCGAGACAGAAGGAATGAGAGAAGGAGCTGATACATGCGGTGCCATGGCAAAACAGCATTGTTCAAGTGAGTCCGATTGCCAGGGCGCAAGTGGAAACTGGACAGCCGGTTCATGCAATGATTCAGGAAATGATGCCGATGGAAATCCTTTTACTAAAGATACATGTAAAGGTAAATATGATGTAAATGGTACCGAAACTGATCGCTCATGGTCCGCTGGGTCATGCGCATAAACATATTTAGTGTAAAACATTAATTCTACATATTATTTTATATATAATTAATATATAAAATGAGAGTCAATGCTCCAGCAATATTAAAAAACAAATATGTTTTGTATGTTTTGCTATTTTTAGCCGTAGTAAATGTTTTAGGATATGTGGCATTACAAGATTATAATTCTTTAGCCTTATTTGTCGCTATGGGATTATTATCTACGTATTTTAGCAAAAATATGGCCGTAAATCTTCTTGTGGCCATGGTTGTCACTAGTTTGGTCGCTGTTAATAATAAAGTTAGAGAAGGCTTCGAAGACAAAAAAGAAGGTGTTCAAGCTTTAGAAGAACAAGATGATTCTGAAGATGTTTTAGATAAAGTTGTTGATACAGCAAAAATGGCCGCCGCCACAGCAAAAAAAGCGAAAGCGGTAAAAGGTAAAGAGTCTGAATCTACCGATTTGTGTGCCGATGTAACATGTAAAGGTAAGGGTGAAAAGTGCGATCCATCGAGCGGTAAGTGTGTATCTGGTTTCCAAAACAATGTCCCTCCGTCCAGTCCTGCCGCTGTCGATGACGATGAGTCAGTAGGAGATCGCATTGATTATGCTGCTACAATGGAACAAGCATATGATAATTTACAAACAATGTTGGGTGACGGCGGTATGAAAAGTATTACACACGAAACTAAAAAGTTGGTTTCTCAACAAAAAGATTTAATGAAAACACTTAACTCTATGGCTCCTGTATTAACTTCTGCAAAAGAAACCTTAGCTACTATGGACCTTCCAAATATGGGAGAAATGGGAAAGATTTTAAATAAACTTTCTTCGTCCAACTTAGGTGCTCCTTCCCTTAAGAAAAAATAAAGCAAATCTAAATATACTAATGTTTAATAATAATTAGTATATATATATGCCAAAAGTCTGTCCGCCGGGTTTTATATGTATAGAAAATATGACTATTGTTTTTTTATTAGTTGTATTAGTTTTAGCAGTATTCGTACTTTATAAATTTATAGATACAAAATCTCCTAATCAAAAAGAGATTGTGGTTGTGAATTCGGAGAGAAATTCATTAATGCCAAAAGTTAGTTCTATATTTTCTATGGTTCCCTCTAATATATTGATGAATCCTTTTTCTCCTCCACTTAAAAATGGGCATTTTCATGATAGTAGAAGTAGCGATCCTAGAGGAGTTCCTATCAATATTAATACTAGAGGGTTTGATAGTTCTTATAGTCAGGTAGGGATTTTAACTAGAATGAACGGACAAGAAATGATACTTCCTGTAATGGGTCGTCCTCTTTTTAGTAATAGAAGTAAATGGCAATATTATACTATGAGTGATAAGAGTAACGCTATTAAATTGCCTATGAGTCATAATGGTAGAAGTTGCACTAGTGAATATGGTTGCGACGAGTTAAGCAGCGGAGACACAGTATATGTTGAAGGATATAATGACGCTTTTAAAATTACTGTATATGAGAGTTCTCAACCTAGATATATACCATATTTGTAGTAAAATAAAATAATTTTTATAATAACATATAATATAAATGCTTTCCGCTACATTAAATAATTTGTCAAGAAAAGCTATTTTTTTACCCTCTACAGAAATGAAGGAAACTTTAGAAAAACATAAAAAAACATTGGAAATATTTAGAAATTTAAAACAAAATGAAAAATTGGGAAAACAAAAAGATGTTAGCGGCGTAATGCAATATTACAAGGTTGGGGAATACAGAGGCATGTTTATTTCGAGATGGTATTATGGAGAAGGAAGATATAAAACAATAGAATATCTGGATGTTGATTTTTCAGAATTTATGAAATATTTAGATGAATTATTAAAAAATTTAGAAGTAGATCCTTATTGTTATTACATGAAATTAGGAAAACAAACAAAAGAATTTATCGATGAGATTCTTCCAGGACTTTATAGTTTAAAGAAAACATATCCTACGTGTAAAGAAATTGTGGCAAAAGTAGATAGTATTATATTAACATTAATAGATTTTAAAGATAGTTCATATGAATTAATTCGTCAAAAAGAACGAAATTCTGGTATTAATCTTGTGATTCATCCATTAACGCATGAAGTATAAAATAATAATTAATTTTTATATTATTATTTTATCGCCGACGTTTAGTGCTTTTTTTTCGGCTACGTTGTTTAGATTTCTTTTTTCTTGTTCCTCCTCTTTTACTTGAAGTTTTATTTTCCGCAGGAGTTCTGATGCCTTTAGTTTCTGGAGTACCAGCTGTATTAGTACCAGAAGATTCTCCTTTGACTCCGGGAGTTACAGGAACTTTTTCTTCTGTTGAATCATCCTGAGTTACAGGAACTTTTTCTTCTGTTGAATTATCTTCTTCTTTTACTGGCTGTTTAGAATTAGTAGTTTCAGCATTATCAGATGCTTCTGGTTTTTTACATGTTTCTCTGAAATATTCTAGTTTTTCGCCGACATGATCTTTACATGCGGAATTGTATGCTTTATCTAGAGATAAATTTCTTAACATTTTCAAATAATCACTTCTTTTTGTAGGACATGTTGATGGTTCTATTGCTATGCTTTTGGCTCGACAATTAGCTATTTCTTCAATTTGTTTCATGGTTTCTGCTAATTTTCTAGAGGCCTCTTTTGCACTATCTGCCGCGCCTTTTTTAGCTTCTTCAGATAAATCAGGGTTTAATCCCTGTTTCATATCTAAATCTTCTTGAGATTGTTTTTCTTCAGATATTGGAGGTTTTCTAATATATTTTTCTCCTGTTTGTAAGCCCATAACAACTTCGGAACCAGCAGGCACTTCATGACCAATTATTTTTTTCCAAACAGGTTCGTTTCTATCTGGAATATCTCCTCCTACTCCTTCTGGTAATGGACCCCATTCGTCGCCAGAATCAGTATCGGATTCTACCTCAACATTCTGTTTTCCAGAAGTATCAGAATTTTCTGCGGGTCCCTCTTGTTGTTTAGTATCAGAATCAACCGATGGTTGTTCAGGATTTTCAGATTTTTGAGGTTGCGAATCTTGTATATCAGGATTTTCTGCGTCAGGTATTTCTTGAGCAACGGCTTCAGGAAGAGGCTCTGCCATAACTTTTGTATCGCCTTCACTCTTAAAGGATTGTTGTTGTCTAAGCGTATTAGATTTAGTGTCGCCTCCGCCACCACCGCTTCCTCCACCGCTGTCAGTAAAAGAAGGAGGTCCTGATGCTGTTGGATTAGGTTGGCCTAAATGTCTAAGCCAACTAGTAAAGTTTACACCAGTGTCTGCTACTACTCTAAAGCCGGGTTGATAAGGACCGGGGAATACTTGTCCTCTTACCTGAACCCATGGTTGATGATATCTTATAGGATCATTTTTACTTACAACTTGAGCACCTGTACCGCCTGTCCCAGGAGCGTTGCTTCCGGGTGCTCTACCTCCAGGTGCTCCACCTCCGGGACCACCCTCTTTAGTGCTTATGAAATTTGCTCCATCATCTTGCCCCACTCCACCTATAGGTACTGGGTTTACTCCGGGAGTAGCTCCGCCGGGCCCTGAAATAGGCGGCGCCGACGGAACAGCGTCAGGTATTACCTGAGGATTTGGAAGAACACCTAAGTTTGAAGAACCTCCCGGA
>Ga0206131_10002782_pt1 | contig 20755 bp, 23 predicted proteins | sample Helgoland_Spring_FD_148636 | JGI IMG/M metagenome (GOLD analysis project Ga0206131, IMG submission 148636) | Pelagic subsurface seawater microbial communities from Kabeltonne, Helgoland, North Sea - Helgoland_Spring_Bloom_20160517_1 | ecosystem: Environmental > Aquatic > Marine > Epipelagic ...
CATCTTGGTGGCTTTTGAATTAGTAGGTTTAGTTCTCATCTTCATTCCTTACGTCATTACGATGAGATCAAAACCTCTCTTATGCAAATACTTTAAATGGTCTCATAAGCTTTGACGGGGTACAATTATTAATACGTAAGGATTAATGGTATGGTAAATGGAGAACAAGTTTTAAATAGCTATCCAGTAAAAGGTGACTTTGAATATAAGCGTGAACTCGCACATCAGCTTATCAAAAGGTTTGGGGTTACGGCCGCGAGGCAAACGTGCATCGAAAATAAATGGGAAGAAGTCTTACAAGCTGTCAACCTAGTAAGATCGAGATCTTAAGTTTTTTGCATATATTTTATGTAAGTATATTATAATGAGAGACTTTATTGGGTATTGTCTTTCGTTGTAATATACTTTTTCTTTTTTGATACTGCCAGTGGTGCCGACCTGACAACCTGTCCAAAATTAGATTAATTATTGCGAATCTCTTAAAATTTTAGTTTTAAAAAGCAACGATGCAGTCGTTTCTCGATTTTGAATATGTTTTTTAGTCAACTTTTTGTGATCACTGATTTAATTTTCACATTTAAAATCATTAACAAATAATGAAAATTGTGTACGTTTAAGCTATTGTAATTTAATAGTTTTAATGAATCTATGATGTTTGATATAGGTGCGAATCTTTCATAAAAATAGCACATTTCCACTTTTTTTTATGTTTTACTAAAAGCAGCTCTTGAAATTAGAATGGTTATTGAGGTAGTGTTTGCGCAGTCCGAGATAAAAGCTCTGGGAGGAGCTGTGACTATCTTATTTATTTTTATCGATAAAAACATAAATTAATCGATAAAGTAAATTTGAATAAAGGTTTTAATATAATCAATATTATTATTAGAAGCCGAAAATATTTAACGTATATTTACTAAGGGAAAGAGTAAGTGATAGGGATAGAGAAACAAAATGGGCGCAGATACTTATCTGCAATAGACGGTTCTCTTGATCGTTTAATTACAATTTCACTTAGTATTTTTAATGCCGCCCTAGGTGGCTTAACCATAATAACTCAAAAAAAGCTGTAGGAAGACGCATGATTAAGCATCGAGTAAGAACAGTTGTTCTTTCCGCCTTTGTTGCAGCAGGATCCCTTTCATTAGGAACTGCGGCAATGGGGCAAACTACATTAGATGAGGTTCTTCAAGAAGGAATTTCAACAAATGTACTTGCACAAGAATCACAAGAACGTATCAACGAAATCGTCGGCGATACTGATAAGCTCATCGATCAATATAAAAATGTATTGAAAACTGTAGATGGACTAAAAGTATATAACGCTCAAATGGAGAGATCTATTGAACGTCAAATGCAAGCCATGGAAGAATTAACAGAAAATATTAAAAACGTGACTGACGTTAAACGTCAGGTCGAACCACTATTGGTCAGAATGATTGATGGATTAGAGCAATTCATTAGAAATGATCTTCCTTTCCAGTTGGAAGAGCGTCTCGCAGGTCTTGATCGTGTTAAAGATCTTATGACAAATCCTGATGTTGATTCATCAGAGCGTTTCCGAAGTGTGTTTGAATTATATCAAATCGAAAATGATTATGGTCGCGTATTCCAAAGCTACCAGCAAACTATGGATGTGAATGGTCAAGAACGTATCGTTGATATGTTAATGGTTGGTCGTGTTGCGCTACTTTATCAAACAACTGATGGAACTGTTTCAGGTGCTTATAATAAAGAAACGAAGCAATTTGAAGTTGTTGATGAAGCGACATACCGTAAGTCAATTACTTCGGCTATTCGTGTTGCAAACGCACAAGAAGCTGCTGATAAAATCCTAATTCTTCCAATTTCTGCGCCGGAGAGAATGTAATGAGAAAATTACTTAATATTGTAATCGCTGTTGCATTAAGCGGTTTTGCTTTTGGTGCTAACGCACAACAAGCTACTAATTTGGATGAACTACTTGAAGTTGTTCGTCAAGGTAAAGTGAACGAGACGGCTGAGTTCCGTCAACGTGAACAAGAGTTCCAAAGTGCTCAAGACCGTCAAGCTGGTCTTCTTGCTGACGCTGAAGCTCAACAACGTGCAGAAGAGCGTCGCTCTGATACACTCGAAAATCAATTCCAAGTGAATGATGAGCAATTGGCTGAACTTGAAACTGAATTTACAAATGAACTTGGTGCTCTTAAAGAAGTGCTTGGTGTTCTTACAGCGGTTGCCGGTGATGCTCGTTCACAAATGGAACAATCACTAACAGCAACACAGTTTGAAGATCGTGATGAGTTTATCACAGCTTTAATTCAAAAAACATCTTCTGGTACTCAATTGCCAAGCATTGAAGAAATTGAACGCCTTTGGTTCGAGGTGCAACGGGAAATGACTGAACAAGGTCGTGTTGTTACTTATGATCGTTCTGTAAAAATGACAGATGGTTCAGAAGAAGTTATTCCTGTAACACGTATTGGTGTATTTAACCTAGCTACCGCTGGAAAATACCTTAAATTCGAACAAGGTCTTGTTGCTGAACTAGATCGTCAACCTGAAACTCGCTTCACAGATTCGACGGCTTCTTTACAAAACGCAACATCTGGTGTCGCACCATTTGGTGTTGACCCATCACGTGGATCAATTTTAGCACTTCTTATTCAGGCTCCTAGCCTACGTGAGCGTGTTGATTTTGGTGGAACGATTGGTTATTTAATCTTAGCTGTTGGTGCTGTTGGTCTTCTACTTTGGGTCGAACGCGTAATTTACCTAACTGCTATTTCAGGTAAAGTTAAGTCACAAATTAAGTCTGATACAATTAACGAAAATAACCCTCTTGGTCGTATACTTGCAGTGCATGAGCAAAATAAAGGTGCTGACGTTGAAACGTTAGAACTTAAAATTGATGAAGCTATCTTAAAAGAAATGCCTCCACTTGAGCGTTTCTTAACAATGATCAAACTTATCTCTGCTATCGCTCCTCTAATGGGACTACTTGGTACGGTGACAGGTATGATTAATACTTTCCAATCAATGACACTCTTCGGTACTGGTGATCCAAAACTAATGGCGGGTGGTATTTCACAAGCCTTGGTAACTACGGTTCTAGGTATTGTTGTTGCGCTTCCGATGCTTTTCCTTCATTCAATCGTGAATGGTATGAGCCAACGTGTTGTGCATACACTTGAAGAACAAAGTGCTGGTATTATTGCTGTTCACGCTGAACAGAATAAGGGAGCATAATCATGTATGCCCTAATAGATATATTTGAACAAGTTCGCGATTTTATGGAAAAAGGGGGACCTGTCCTACTCGTGATATTCTTTGCTATCTTGGTATTATGGGCTTTGGTTTTGGAGCGTGTTATTTATTTTAAAACGAGCCATAACCGTCAGGTGAATGAAGTTTTGGGTACATGGGAAGCGCGCACTGAGCGCACTTCCTGGTACGCACACAAAATTCGTGAAGCCATGATTAGTCAAATTTCAATGGATCTTAGAGGTTCTCTTGGTCATATCAAAACACTGGTTGCTGTTATTCCGCTTATGGGATTATTAGGAACTGTGTGGGGTATGATTGAGGTGTTTGACGTGCTTGCTGTTTTGGGTTCTGCTGATGTTAAAGCGATGTCGGCGGGGATTTCCAAAGCAACAATTCCAACAATGGCAGGAATGGTAGGGGCGCTATCAGGCGTTTTCGCATCATCCTACATTGAGGGGCGCGTTAATCAGGAATCTGAGTTGGTTGAAGACCATTTAACAATGGATCATTAAGAAAGTATAGATATGCGTAAACATTCCGCAAAAAATCAAGATGATGCAGCAATTGATATGACACCGATGCTTGACATCGTGTTTATCATGCTGATTTTCTTCATCGTTACAGCTTCCTTCCTTAAGGAAGCTGGTATCGAAGTAGACCGTCCTGAGGGTCGATCTGGTCAGCCACAGGAAAAAGCGAATATTATGATTGCAATAACTTCTGACGATGAAGTTTGGATGGAAAAACGCCGTGTTGACGTGCGTGCCGTTCGTGCGAACGTAGAACGCTTGAAAGCTGAGAACCCAGAGGGTACTATAGTAATTCAAGCGGACGAAGAATCTTCAACAGGTATTGTTGCAGAAATCATGGATTCGCTCAACCAAGCAGGATTTACGGATCACGTGCTTGCTACTGACATTAACTAAATTAAGGAGGCTATTATGATTGCACGTTATGCTATTTCATTTGCGCTTGCTGCACTAATTACATTCGGATTATTTTTTGGAATGCAGTGGCTCATTGCTATGAATAAAGTTGAGGTTGCTGATGATGAAGAAAGAATTCGCGTGGAAATGGCTCAGGTTCGTGATGTTCAGGAAGTTCGCGAAGTAGAGAGAAAACCTGAAGCGCCTGCTGAGGTAGAATCTGCACCTGAAGTTAATATTGATATGTCAACAGCAATTGATAATGTCTCTGGCGGCGGTTTAGAAATTTCTGCTAACGCTATGGAAACAGCTCCTATCGATACCGGTACAGGTGGGTTCTCGGCAACAGACGGTGAATTTTTGCCGATTGTTCGTGTAAACCCTCAATACCCATCACGCGCTGCGGAAAACGGCGTTGAAGGTTTTGTGTTAGTATCATTTACTGTTACCTCTGAAGGAACGACTGATGCTGTGACTGTCGTAGAATCTAGTCATAAAATGTTTGAACGTGCAGCCGTAAAAGCAGCGGAAAAATACAAATATAAACCACGTGTGGTAGACGGCGAGCCGGTTCCTGTACTTGGTGTACGTGTTCGTATTGAATTCAAACTAGAGGGTAGATAAGAAAGGATTAAATAAAATGAATAATTTTAAAAAGCTTTCGAAGACACTTTTAGTGGCAACGGCTTTATCGGGTGTTTCTATAATGACATCTGTAACTCCAGAATTAAGTAAGGTTATGGGTTCTGAGGCGATGGCACAAGTGGCTTTTGCTTCACCTGAACGTGCTGCACAAGCAACAGCAGCCCGCGCAGCCCGCCCTAAGTTAAGATCAACTTATGGTATCGGTGAACGCGCTGGTAAATTCCTTATGAAAGTTCAGGAAATTACGGCTGAAGAAGAACCTAATTACCAAGAAGTGATTGATATTCTTTCTGATCAACGTATGGATCGTTTAAATCCTGCAGAGACTCTGGCGGTTCATCAGTATCTTGCGGCTGCTTATTCAAATATAGGTCGTATGGACCTAGCACTGGAAAGATACAAGACGATCCTAGCGATGGACACTATATCTTATACTATGCGTGATCAATTGACTTTTGTTGTTGGTCAAATAGAATTTTCTAACGGTAACTATAACGATGCTATTAGTTATTTCTATGAATGGTTACAGTATCAACCTGACCCGTCACTTTCACAAATTGTTATATTTGCGAACGTTCATTATTCAATTGGTATAGCGGATGGAATTTCTGCAGCTGAAAAAGAAAAGAACTTTAGATCAGCTATTGAATTTTTGAACTGGGCAATCGATAAAGCAAAAGCTGAAGGTAAACCAGATAAAGAAGAATGGTACGGTATCCTTCGTGCTGTTCATAACAGTCTGGAAGAAATGGATACGACTCTTGAATATACTGAATTGCTCGCATCTCGCTGGCCAAAGAAAGATTATTGGATGCAGTTGTCTGGACTTTATGCTCAGAAAGCATCAGAGGCAGGTTTAAGCGAAGCTGAAGCCATTAATTATGAAAAGAAGCAAATGGCGGCTTTTGAACTACTGTTGCGCCAAGACCTTCTAGAAAGCGGTCGAGAGCTTGAGACAATGTCTCAACTTTATTTATATCATGAATCACCATATCAAGCGGCGAAGACATTGAATTCATCAATTGAAAGTGGGAAATCTGAGAAGAATTATAAGAATATGAATCTTCTTTCGATGGCATATATGAATGGTAAAGATTTCGAAGATTCTGTTGAACCTTTAATCGCAGCCGCAGAACTTTCTGACGATGGTAATGCTTATATCCAACTTGCTAATATTTATCTTAACCTAGATAAGTATGAAGAAGCGACAAATGCAATTGATAAAGGAATTGCAAAGGGCGGTGTTCGTCGCGAAGACCAAACTCGTTTACTGCAAGGCCAGGCATACTTAAGTCTTGAGCAATTTGATAAAGCACGTGAATCTTTCCGTGAAGCAGCTAGAGATGACAGATCGAGAACAAATGCAAATAATCTACTGCGTTATACTGATAATGAAGAAAAGCGTATTAATGATATTAAAGAATATCTTTCTTAAATCAGTATTATCATAACTTATTTAAAACAGGGTAGTTAAACTATCCTGTTTTTTAAACCATTACCCCAACTTGACTTTTTATCGGATATATTATCTTATTAAAGTCAACTATATAGGATAAGAAGGCTCAAAATATGCGCAAAAAACATTCTAAAGCTGAAGATGATGCAGGCATTGATATGACACCTATGTTAGACATAGTGTTTATCATGTTGATATTTTTCATTGTGACAGCATCATTCCTGAAAGAAGCAGGAATAGACGTGAATCGTCCTGAGGGCGGTGCTCCACCGGATAATCCAGAAGATGCACGGAATATCATGATTACTGTAACAGCAGAAAACGAAGTATGGATGGATAGCCGTCAAATTGACGCTCGTGCTGTTCGTGCGAACGTGGAACGCCTTAAAGCGGAAAACCCGGAAGGTGCAATTGTAATACAAGCAGATAGAGAAGCTTCAACAGGTGTTGTTGCTAGGATTATGGATTCCCTGAATGTGGCTGGTTTTAGAGATCACGTTCTTGCTACCAGTAATTAGAAATAAATAAACTTATAAATATTCTCTACAAAAACAGATTTTTTCAAACAGGGTCAATGGCCCTGTTTTTTTTGGTTCCTCAAAAACTTGACTCATTAAAAGAAATGTTATAATATATCTTTAATACTTTCTCATGAAGCAGATGCCCAAGTGGGACGTCCCTTAACTTGGTTGTAACTTGAAAACGGTAGTACCGGTTATCATGGAACGACTAAGGTCAGGCTATATCAAATAGAAACTGATTAAAAAAGGAGACTAACCATGCTTATACGTTATTTTATCTCATTCAATTTTGCTGCGATTATTACTTTTGGCTTTTTCTATGCTATGCAAGCTTTAATTTCTCAGGGAGAAGTAGAATTAAACAAGGCTGACGAACGAATTGTTATCAGATTGTCACCTGTAAGAGATCCGGTGGAAACAGTAAAAAGGGACAGGATACCCGAAAAGCCTATTATTGAAGAAGCACCAAAAGTAGTAATTCCTCAACCTAGTGGAAGAGGTGCTAATCCACAAGTACCAATTAGTGTAGCTAAAATTCCGATAGTGCCAAAAAAAACGGACCATACAAATTTTACGATTATTGAAGGAGTTGAGCAACCGATCTTCCGTGTAGCGCCACAATATCCAACAAGGTTGCTTGAAAACGGAACAGAAGGGTATGTAAGAGTAATGTTTACAGTGACAGCAGTCGGCAATGTTACTGATGTAAAGGTTATAGAATCTAGTCACCCAGGATTTGAAAGAAATGCGGTTAGGGCAGCTGAAAAGTTTAAATATAAGCCTAAGGTTGTCAATGGCATTGCCGTAGAAGTAAAAGGTGTAACCAATCGAATAGAATTCAATCTCGAAAAATAAAATCATATAATTTTTAGAGGGCGCGAAAAGCGCCCTTTAATCATATTTATCAAAAAGCTTTACAATCTTGATTGCTATAGAGAATTGCTTTATCTTGTTTGCTTATATAAATAGTTTTTATCATTATAAAATTATATCTTATCGGGAAATCATATGAATTTAGCAACGCATATTGTGCTTATATTAGGAAATATTATAATTTCTGTTTTTGCATCAATAGTAGCACTTAGCTCATATCCTGAAATGGGTTTATATATTTCATATGTCATTGGTGGTGGAGTTTTTCTTTTAGGCGCGCAAATTCATATTGTCTATGCAATCAAAGCCCGCAATGAAGATATAGAAGCGCGTTTACTAGCCCTTCATCAAGATAATCAGGTATATTTAGATGTGATTGAGCAAACAAAAGAAGAAACTTCGTTGCTCAAAGAACAAATTAAAGCCACTGATCATGGCAGTAATAAAGCAATAGTCAATGAAATGCGTTTGTTGCAAACGCTATTAAATCAGGTTGTTGAGAAATCGAGTAAATCATTTTCAAAAGTATTAAAAGAGCCGAATTCAGAATAAAACTCTCACATCATAGAGCGTGAAGCGGATGAAATATTAAATATCATGCATTATGCGCTTGAAGATAATCGAATTGATTTATATCTTCAACCGATTGTATCTCTACCTGCACGCAAAGTAGTTCATTATGAAGCGTACTCAAGAGTAAGGGATGACCAAGGAGAGGTCATTTTTCCATCGCAATATATTAAACTAGCAGAAGATTCAGGTCTTGTGAGTACTCTTGATAATCTGTTGCTCTTTAGGTGCATACAAGTGATTAGACGTTTGGGTACACGCAAACCGAATATGCGCTTTTTCTGCAATATCTCTTCGGTTTCATTAAATGACAAAGACTTTTTCCCGCAATTTGTAGATTTCATGCTCGATAATCAAGAGCTTGCCGACAGATTGGTTTTTGAGTTTACGCAGCAAGACGTTCTTAGGCAACCAAATGAGATTTGGGGAAAGTTAGCGTCTCTTGGGAAAAAAGGATTCTGTTTTTCTATGGATAATGTTCATGTCTTAAAACATGATATTTCCGAATTAGCGGCAAGATATTTTCGTTATGTTAAAATTAGCTCTGATTTACTGCTTGGTGGAGATTTGGATATTGACAGGAATGATATTAAAGAAGCATATGCTCGCTTTGATATCGAATTGATAGCTGAAAAAATTGAAGCGGATAATAAGCTCGTTGAGATATTAGATTGCAGTATAGAGCGCGGGCAGGGATATCTTTTTGGTGAACCAGTATTGAGCATTTATAACAAGCAATCTTTAAATAAACCATTCTAAATATATTAAAGATTGCCAATTACTATATTATAAAAACTATGCGAACAGACTATCAATATCGTTCTGTGAAGTTTCTTCATTTTGATTGCTAGCGGGAATTTCCGCTTCTGCATTAGCTGCTTTCTTTCGACAACTTCGGGCGTTTCCGCTTCTTCCATATTATTTTCTGCTAAAAGATCGTCATTTTTGATTTCATCATCACTAGTTTCTAGGGCCATTTTCTTTATTGCAGGCCCTTCAGCCGGCGTTTCTTCAGAAATAGGTTCACTTGTTTCTGTTACATCGTCATTAAGTAATGAGTCTATCTCACCTTGATCAATGCCTTCTCCAGCTAATGCTGGGCCATTTAGTAGATCTTCGTCATTAGATTCACCATTTAATTCTCCGGTTTCCGGATCAATTATAGGTTTTGCTCCATTTGACGTAGAACTATCACTGGTAATGCCCAAAATAGAGATAAGTTTGCTAACACGGTCTTCAACATGATTTAAAGTTTTAACAACTTTGCTAATCCGCTGACCTGTGATGTCTTGAAATGAACAAGCTTCAAAGATTTTCATAACTTCGTCATTGATATGATTTTTATATTCATCAAAATCTTCAGTATCAAAACTCATTAAATCTTCGGCGGCTTGCATAATTGTGTCAGTTGCAGATTCAGTTGCTTCTACGATCGCATCAAGTTCCTGTCCAGCGCGAGGAATGCCCGCGCTATCATCATGATCGGGAGAGAGAGATGATATTTCAGCGCGAGCGTCTTCGATATAATCGGCTAAATCCTTGCATTCTTTATAAAGTGTCAGATCTATTGATTTAAAGTAACTTTCAAGCGACCGCATTAAAATTTCAGTTACAGCCGCCACATCAGGTAATGCTATTGGCAGATGGTCGCCCGCTTGTAATCTATCTACAAGTGGCTCAATATGGTCTGGCAATAATCCTGATGACATTAAAATTCTCCAAGTACGCTAGTGAGCTTGGATTTAAGTGTCGCTGCATTAAAAGGTTTAACAATATAATTATTAACACCAGCTTTTTTGGCAGCAATTACGTTATCTGTTTTAGATACCGCAGTTACCATAATGAAAGGAAGGGCCTTAAGCATATCATCAGAACGGACCTCTTTAAGGAGTTCGTACCCTGTCATAGGCTCCATGTTCCAGTCTGATATGACTAAATCGTAATTTTTAGAACGCAATTTATATAGGGCTTCTGCGCCATCTGTTGCTTCATCAACATTGTGAAAGCCTAGTTGCTTAAGCAAATTACGAATAATTCTAAGCATTTTTTTATAATCATCTACTATTAAGATGGATAATGACATATCTACGGCCATTTTTTTCCCTGTCCTTATTTCTGTTTAACATTACTTAGCTGAGGTTATTTTCTCAGCGAATGTACATAATGTAGCCAGAGAGCCTAAAAAAAGAGTTAATAGAATGGAAAATGATGTAAATTTTATAAAAAGTAGATAAAATTTGTTCAAAAATACCCATAAAAATTACTGTAATAAATCACTTACATGGATTAGTGTGTAATTATATTTTTTCAATAATTGAAATGGCTAAAGTCCTACTACATGAAAATTATCAGACATCTTGATACTATTCCTGATGACGTCAGAGGATCTGTTGTTGTTCTTGGAAATTTTGATGGTTTCCATAAGGGCCACCAAAAAGTTATCGGCACGGCCGGAAGAATTGCGCATGAGATGGGTACCACACTTTCTGTGCTTAGTATGGAACCACACCCTCGATTATTTTTTAATCCTACCCAAAAAGAGTTTCGCCTAAATTCCTTCAAAACTAAAGCTCATCTTCTTGAAGAATTCGGTGTCGATCATTTCGTCGTTTTACCATTTGATAAAGAATTTGCATCTATGTCGGCGCAAGACTTTGTTATGGACTTGCTACTTAAAAAACTAGGAGTGCTTCATATCGTTGTGGGGTATGATTATTGCTTCGGTGCTGGTCGAGGGGGAGGGGTAAATGTTCTTGATTGGCTATCAAAACAAGAACAATTTGGTCTAACGGTTGTTAAAAAAGTGATGGATCAAGATCATACATATTCTTCAAGTAGTATTAGAACGATTATCGAATCCGGTGACGTGAGAAAAGCTGCTGAACGTTTAGGCCATTGGTGGCATATTGAAGGAGAAGTCAGGAAAGGTGATCAGCGCGGGCGTACTATTAATTTTCCCACAGCTAACATTTTTCTTGATGGATATATAGAGCCAAAATATGGTGTATATGCCGTAAGAGTAATTATTGAAGATGGTCCGCATCAAGGAACTTTGGATGCTATAGCGAATGTAGGTAGGCGCCCGACTTTTGATAAAGAAGACGTACTTTTAGAATGTCATATTTTTAATTTTTCACATGAAATTTATGAACAGTCTATTAAAGTAGAATTTGTTGATTTTATCAGAGAAGAAAAGAAGTTTGATGGATTAGAGGCCCTGAAAATTCAAATTGAAAAAGATTGCATAACGGCCAAAGAATTGCTTTCCAATTCAGAAAACCAACAATCCTATATTCCGGCACCAAAATTAGCCGATCACTTAAAGTAAAATAAGCTCGACATATAGGTGTTCTAATTGCTACATAGTGTAAAATTTTTATTTATATATATTAAGTGAAGACATGACCAAAGATTATCGCGATACCATATTCCTGCCTAAGACAGATTTCCCAATGAAAGGAAACCTGCCTAACCGTGAACCTCAGTGGCTAGAACGCTGGAACGATATTGGAATTTATGACCAAATTCGTGAACAGGCAAAAGGGCGTGAGAAATATATTCTTCATGACGGTCCTCCCTATGCTAACGGTAATATTCATATGGGTCATGCGATGAATAAAATTCTAAAGGATATCATCGTACGTACGCAACAGATGTCCGGTAAAGATGCGCCTTACGTCCCGGGTTGGGATTGTCATGGATTGCCGATCGAATGGATGATCGAAAAGAAATACAAAAACGCGGGCAAAAATAAAGATGAAGTTGATCCTGTAGAATTTCGAAAGGAATGTCGTGATTTTGCTTCAAAATGGGTAGGAGTTCAAAAGGAACAATTCCAAAGGCTTGGGATATTTGGTGATTGGGATAATCCATACTTAACCATGAAATATGAAAGTGAAGCACAAATTGTTCGCGAACTTTTAAAATTTTTGATGAACGGTGGTTTATATCGCGGTTCAAAGTCGATTATGTGGTCAGTTGTTGAGAAAACGGCTCTCGCAGAGGCTGAAATCGAATATATGGATCATACATCACATATGATTGATGTCGGTTTTAATGTTGTTAAGTCACCTGTTGAAGCGATTATAGGTTCGAAAATTGTCATTTGGACCACTACTCCGTGGACTATGCCTGGAAACCGCGGCATCGCTTATGGGAATGATTTTGATTATGTAGCAATTGAAGTCACAGAAGTGGCTGAAGAATCGCGTGTGAAAATTGGTGAAAAACTCGTTATCGCCAGAGCATTATTTGAAGAATTCTTTAAAAGAACAGGTATTACTGGATTTAAGGAATTCGCCGAATTTAAAGGAAATGAACTTGAAGGCACAATCTGCCACCATCCCTGGAATGGAAAAGGTTATGATTATGATGTACTTGTTGTCGAAGGTTTTCATGTAACTACCGATTCTGGTACTGGCTTCGTTCACATCGCGCCTAGTCATGGCCAAGAAGACTATGAAGTTGGACAGCAGTTTGGTCTAGAAACGCCTTTCACTGTGGATGAAGGTGGCCTTTATTATGAAAATATTCCGATGTTTGCCGGCGAACATGTTTATAAGGTTCATGATCATGTATGTGAAGAACTAATGAATGTGGGCGCATTGTTAGCACGATCAAAACTCGTGCATAGCTATCCGCATAGTTGGCGTTCAAAAGCACCACTCATTTTCCGTAATACACCACAATGGTTTATTTCTATGGAAAACAATGACCTTCGTAAGAATGCTATGAAGGCAGTTGATAGTGTGCGCTGGGTTCCGGGTAATAGTAAAAATCGCATAAGTGCGATGGTTGAAGATCGTCCTGATTGGCTTATTTCTCGTCAACGTGCTTGGGGTGTGCCCATAACTGTTTTCGTTCATAAAGGAACAAATGAGCTTCTTAAAGATCAAGACGTTAATGAACGTATCGCTGCAGCGATAGAAAAATCTGGAGCGGACGCTTGGTATACAGAAGATGTTCAAGCAATTTTAGGTGATAAATATAACGCTAACGATTATGAGCAAGTAACAGACATTCTTGATGTATGGTTTGATAGTGGTTCAACGCATGCCTTTGTTATTGAAAAACGTGAAGACCTTGATCGTGGAGAAGGAAAGCGCAGTGCCGATCTGTATTTAGAGGGAACGGATCAGCATCGCGGTTGGTTCCAATCTTCGCTACTCGAATCTTGTGGTACACGTGGTGACGCACCTTATGATCAGGTATTAACGCATGGATTTACCGTAGATAAAAACGGTAAAAAAATGTCTAAATCACTTGGAAATGGTGTTGACCCTCTTAAAATCATAAAACAATATGGTGCTGATATCTTGCGCCTTTGGGTTACATCGACAGATTATTTTAGCGAACATCGTATTGGTGATGAAATCATTAAAAACCAGGCTGAAGCATATCGCAAATTGCGAAATACAATGCGTTTCATGATTGGTAATCTTGCAGACTTTGACGAAGCAGAAATTCTTCCCTTTGATGAGTTGCCTGAATTAGAAAGATGGGTGCTTCATCGCCTGACTGAAGTTGAAGAAAAAGTGCGTAGCGGATTTGATGATTATAATTATCATCGCGTTTATAACGCGCTTTATAATTTCTGCGCGATTGATCTTTCAGCTTTTTATTTTGATATTCGTAAAGATGCGCTCTATTGCGATGCAAAAATGACAAACTGTCGTCGTGCAGCAAGAACCGTTCTGGATGAAGTGTTTAAAGCCGTGACAAAATGGTTTGCACCAATTTTAGCGTTTACTGCTGAGGAAATTTGGCAATCAAGATTTCCAAGTGAAAAGGACAGTGTGCATTTACAAACTTTTCATGACATAGCATCAAATTGGCGTGATGAAATCTTAGAAGTGAAATGGGAAAAAATAAGAACACTACGTAAAGTGGTCACAGGTGCTCTTGAGGTTGAACGTCGTGAAAAAAGAATTGGTTCTAGTCTGCAGGGTGCCGTTGATGTCTACGTAAAAGATGCTGATTATATTGCTGTAATGGATGGTATTGACCTGGCAGAAATAAGCATTACTTCATCAGCTAAATTGTTGCATGGTGAGGCACCAGATGGTGCCTTTACGATGGATGATACGGACGGTATTGCCGTAATCAGTACATTAGCAGAAGGCGGTAAATGTGAAAGATGTTGGCAAGTATTGCCAGAAGTTGGCACTATTGAAGGTCATGAAGATATCTGTAATCGCTGCGCAGACGCTGTTAAGGCCTTATAATTTATGATCCGTATTGGTGCCATATCAGCGCTTATCGCATTCTTACTCGATCGCGTAAGTAAATGGTGGTTCATAGATGTTTATGAATTACCTTTAAAAGGTACCGTCGAAATTTTGCCTATTTTTGATGTTGTAATGGTTTGGAATCGCGGTGTTAGTTTCGGTTTCCTATCAGCAAATGATGACTTAGGTCGTTGGACTTTAGTAGCCATGAACTTAGTGATCGTTGCGGTTCTTTTATATTGGTTAAAGTCGGCAAAAAATATAATGCTTTCGAGCGCAATAGGACTTGTTATTGGTGGCGCTTTTGGTAACATCTATGACCGGATAAAGTTTGGTGCTGTTGCTGATTTTTTCCAATTTCATTGGCAAGAGTGGTATTTTGCTGTTTTTAATGTAGCAGACAGTTTCATCTTTATTGGGGCTATGCTATTAATATTTAATTCTACATTTGGCAATGATGCTGATGATGATAAAGAAAAAGAGTAAGGTCGCTATTAATGAGAAATAATATACTGATTTTTGCAATAACAGTTATGACACTTGGACTTTTATCTGGTTGTAGTGGCAAAAGCTCACCGGATGAATTTCTAATTCTTAAAAACGCCCCTCTTTCAATGCCACCAGATTACCATCTAACGCCAGGTGGTCCGACTTCAGATATTGATGAAGTTGTCGATCCAAAGATAATCGCGCAAAGAGCACTTTTTGGTGTAGAACAGTGACACTCATCTAAAGTTACAAGGTGGGTGTACTTTTTAAAAAAGTTGAATTGGAGCTTACCACGTTGACCATTCGTCTGCTTTTAGAAAATACCATTAACCAAATTGCTGCTGGCGAGGTCATCGAGCGTCCTGCAAGTGCGGTAAAAGAGTTGGTGGAAAATTCAATTGACGCCGGTGCTAAGAATATAGATGTGGTCATGGTTGAAGGGGGGCGTAAGCTTATTCGTATAACTGATGATGGCCATGGAATGTCGCCCGATGAACTTGCTCTCGCTGTTGAGAGGCATGCGACTTCTAAGTTAAAAGAAGATGATCTTTCAGATATTAAAACTATGGGGTTTCGTGGTGAAGCCTTGCCTTCTATTGCATCAGTCAGTCGTTTTACGTTTAAAAGTCGTGCTGCTGGAAGTGATCAGGCTTGGAAAATAGAAATAGAAGGGGGTAAAAAAGGTGATGTTGAGCCAACAGCACTTGATTGCGGCTCTCAAGTCGAAGTGCGTGATTTATTTTATTCAACGCCGGCTCGATTAAAATTTCTAAAAACAGACCGAACAGAATTTTCACAAACACTTGATGTTATCAAACGCTTAAGTATGGCAAATCCTGATATTGCCTTTTCTTTATATGATAATGAAAGAAGAGCATTTCAGGTATCTGCAGCACAAGGAGAGTTACTTGACAGTCGTATACGCCGTCTTGGTGCGATCTTAGGCGCAGAATTTACTGAAAATGCTTTACCGATTAATGCAGAACGTGAATTAATGAAGTTAACAGGTTATGCCGGGCTGCCTACTTATAACCGTGGCAATGCGCAGCATCAGTATTTATTTGTCAATGGTCGTCCCGTTAAAGATAAACTTTTAAATGGTGCTGTCCGAGGTGCCTATATGGATTTTCTTGCTCGTAATCGGCATCCCGTTTTGGCCCTTTTCCTAGAGGTGCCAACCCATATGGTGGATGTGAATGTACATCCGGCCAAAGCAGAAGTTCGCTTTCGTGAAAGAGGTGTTGTACGTGGTTTAATTGTAGGTGCGCTTCGTCATGCATTATCAGAAGCAGGCCACCGAGCGTCGACCAGCGTATCAAATGCAGCACTTGGTTTTTTTACGCCTGAGGCAGGACGTTCTACCATGCCCTTTCATAGCGGAAGTGGACAGCAAAACTTTCAAATGCCACCAAGGCTGTCGGGTGAATTATCAGAAACGAGTAAATCATATTATGCCCCTTTAAGTGATAACCATTCTTCATTTACGCCGCCAATGGGTCGCAATGAAGAGCTAGAGCGTGAAACTTCTACTTCATTTGAAGCACAACAGGATCTAACTCAGTTTCCTTTAGGGGCCGCTCGAGGTCAGCTCCATGAAACATATATCGTTTCGCAAACGGAGAATGGTATTATTATAGTTGATCAACACGCCGCACATGAACGACTTGTTTATGAACGTATGAAAAAACATATGACAGAAGGTCAGGTACCTAGGCAGGCACTATTATTGCCTGAAGTCGTAGAAATAGAAGAAGATGCTGTCGCACGATTGATGACGAGACAAGAAGAATTATCAAAGCTCGGCTTAATCTTTGACGCGTTTGGTGACGGTGCAATAGTTGTAAGAGAAGTACCTGCGCTTTTAGGGGATACGGATATTCATGGCTTAATTCGAGATCTGGCTGATGAATTAGCGGAATTAAATCAGGCACTTGCTTTAAAAGAAAAATTAGAAGAAGTGTGTAGTACAATGGCTTGTCACGGTAGTGTTCGTGCGGGAAGGCGCTTAGCAACTGCGGAAATGAACGCACTTTTACGTGAAATGGAAGCAACGCCCCATTCCGGGCAATGCAATCATGGTCGCCCGACGTATGTAGAACTAAAACTGGGTGATGTTGAGCGATTATTTGGTAGGCGTTAGATTGAGAATTCTAATATAGAGAAAGTAGCCTCACCCATCTTTCTCATTTTTATTTCTCTGAATTGATCGGGAATTTTTATGTCTTCATCAGATGCATATTCAATAACGGCTAATCCATCAGTACTAATTAAATTTTGATAAATAATGTTTTCCAAAGTCGGTAAGATAAGATTTTTTCGGTAAGGAGGGTCAATAAAAATTATACCATATTCGTGATCACGTTTTTGAATTTTTGTTCCGTCACTAGAAATAAAGGTGACATTATCAGGCTTACCTATCAAAGCACAATTATCTTTAATCAATTTCATTGATTTAAAGTTGTTATCGACAAATATAACATGTTCGGCGTGGCGAGAGAGCGCTTCAATCCCTAGAGCGCCACTTCCTGCATATAAATCAAGAATTTTTGTTCCGTGAACGCCGCGCCCAGACCCGTGCTCTAACATATTAAAAAGTGTTTCCCGCATTCGGTCTGTTGTTGGTCTTATGTTATTATCAACTGGGGGGATTAATTTTTTGCCCCTGTATTTACCGCCAATAATTCTCATTTCTCAATTTTTTTACGCTGTTGTTTTTTACGCTTTGGCTTGGCATTTTTCTTTGATTTGCTTTTTGCCCAACCCTTACCTTTTGTTTTTGGTTTTTCTTGCACTTGTATTTCGGGAATTTTTACATTTTGATCTTTAAAAAATTCTTTGCAATTAATAAGAAGTTCGCTTTTCGCAACTTCTTCGATGCTGCCGCGCTGCAAATTTTTTAGCTCAAATGGACCATATGATGTTCTTAGTAATCGTGTGACCGTCATACCGACATATTCAAGCAGTTTTCTAACTTCTCGGTTTTTACCTTCACGTATCTTAATGGTTAGCCATTGATTGACGCCTTCTTTACGTTCATCAAGTTCAATTTCGACTTTGCGGTAATTAACGCCTTCAATCGTCACGCCCTTGCTAATTTCTTCCAAGCGCTTATGGTGAAAACGTCCGTTTACCCTAACTCGGTAAGTGCGTACCCAGCCTGTTGATGGCAGTTCTAGCCATCTTGCGAGACCGCCATCATTAGTAAGAAGCAGAAGCCCTTCCGTGTTGAGATCCAGCCTCCCGACTGATATTACCCTAGGCATATTGGCTGGTAAAGCTTCGAATATTGTTGGTCGCCCTTCCGGATCAAAATAAGTGGTTAAGCGTCCAGTGGGTTTATGATAAATCCATAATTTTGCTGGTTCCGGCTCATCGACCTTTTGACCATCGACGGTTATTCCTTCAACCGATGTAATAAGTGTTGCGGGACTTTCAATAACTTGATCACCAATTTTGATCATGCGTGCTTCGATCATGCGTTCGACTGCACGCCTTGAGCCAACACCTGCTCGGGCTAGAACTTTAGCAATTCGCTCACCTTGCGGGCGGTTATCATTTTCATCATCTTCCATAATTCTGACACCATAGGGGAACTCTAGAAAAAAGCAATCTTTGCTTGACCTTTTTCCAATGCTATCTCAAGTTAATAATATGTCTTTATTTGATAATATGCATATGAGCCGCGCTCTTGAAGCCGCAAAGGAAGCTGCAGCAAGAGGAGAGGTGCCTGTTGGTGCGGTAATCGTACATGGACCAACCGATGAGGTATTATCAGTAGCATCAAACCGTGTATTGGAATTTAAAGATCCCACTGCGCATGCAGAACTATTAGCCATTAGAGAGGTGTGCAAGAAAATTAAAAGTGAACGGCTTGTTGATTGTGATCTTTACGTCACGTTAGAACCTTGTCCAATGTGTGCACAAGCGATATCATTTGCACGGATAAGGCGTCTTTATTATGCTGCCCCTGATGAAAAAGGCGGCGGTGTCGATCATGGTGCGATTGTATTTAATGCAAAAAGCTGTCATCATAAGCCAGAAATATATGGTGATATCATGGCTGCACCCGCAGTAAAAATATTAAAAGACTTTTTTAAGGAACGAAGATAGATGGAAGAAAATCCGATTTTGGATGTGGAAGTAAATCCAGCTTTGACCATGGATGAAATTCTGGCGCGCTTCAATGAAATATATGTTTCCGTCAAGGGATGGGCAGAAGTGAACTTATTCACTTATGAGAGCGTAATGCAATTAGGCGTTATAATTTCGCTCTATTTGATTTGCTCTTTTATATGCAGCCGCTTGAAACCATTCATGCATAAGGTACTGGAAAAAAGACCTTTTTACCAGAAAACAGAGCATTTCTGGATGGCATTATATTTACCAGTTCTGTGGTGGCTTTCAACTTTTGCTGCTTGGCAAATAACAGAAAGCTTAGGGTACCCTATAATATTGCTAAGGATGGCCAGCAGTTTAATTGCAGTATGGCTTGTGATCAGAGTCGTCAGTTTGATGATCGAGAGTGAATTTATATCTAAAATTATGCGCACTACGGTGTGGTTTCTTGCCATATTAAATATTTTTGGCCTTCTGACTCCTTTTATCGCTTTTTTAGACGAAACAAGTTTTACTATTGGCGGTAACACCCTAACACTTCTTGGCACTATTACGGGTATCATTAGTTCAATTGTCTTAATTTGGGCCGCCCTTTTCTTTTCAACATTTATAGAAAATAAGTTAAGAGACGCACCAAATGTAACGCCTTCGGCAAGGGTTTTACTCAGTAAAATATCACGTATCTTGCTTGTTGTTATGGCTTTTCTTTTCGCCATTTCTAGTATGGGCATTGACTTAACGGCCTTAGCGGTCTTTGGTGGCGCGATCGGTGTTGGACTTGGTTTCGGTCTTCAAAAGGTAGTCTCCAACTTTATCAGTGGTGTCATCCTGCTGTTAGACAAATCGATAAAACCTGGTGATGTGATTGAAATATCCGACACATATGGAAAAATTAATAAGCTTGCGGCACGTTATACCTCGGTTATCTCACGCGATGGTCGCGAACATTTAGTTCCTAACGAAGATATTATCACGCAACCCGTGATAAACTGGACTTTTTCAAATAATAGTGTAAGGCGACATTTACCTGTTAATGTGTCTTATAACTCGGATTTGGAAAAAGCGATGGATTTGATGCTGCGGGCAGCGAATGAAACATCGCGTGTTATTAAAAATCCTGAACCAAGGGTTTTAATTAAAAGTTTCGGTGATAATGGCGTTGATTTAGAATTGCGTATGTGGATAAGGGATAGTGAGAATGGCGTTTCTAATATTGCTAGTGATGTATATCTTTTGATTTGGAATAAATTTAACGAGGAAGGGATAGAGTTTCCGTACCCTCAACGTGATATTCATATTGTATCGATGCCTGAGAAAAATAACATTTTAAGTGAATAGCTTATTTTTTTTCTTTTAAAACTGTTTTTAAGAAGGTCATAAAAGTGGAGAAATTATGCTCAACTTCTTCCATGTGCTCTTCTAAATGGTCTATTTCTGCATGACGTTTTTCAAGGTTACGTTTTTCTAATTCATCTTCTAACTCTGTAATCGTTTCCCTAGTTTCTTTAATTAATTTATTAAGCTTTTTATTAGATATAGATTCGAAATCATCTTTTGACATTTTATTCACCGATTAAAGTTGATTAGTTATGAATATAAGTAGCCCGGGTAAAATGAAAAACACTCCCACAATATAAAGCAGAGCTATCATTTTATTTTCACTAGCGGTGCGCGCCAACCATACTGCTC
>Ga0206131_10002785_pt1 | contig 20746 bp, 16 predicted proteins | sample Helgoland_Spring_FD_148636 | JGI IMG/M metagenome (GOLD analysis project Ga0206131, IMG submission 148636) | Pelagic subsurface seawater microbial communities from Kabeltonne, Helgoland, North Sea - Helgoland_Spring_Bloom_20160517_1 | ecosystem: Environmental > Aquatic > Marine > Epipelagic ...
CGACCAGAGAACACGCCATTTATCTAGCCAGTTGGCTGTGCGCCAGGCATCCATGGCCATATTAATAAAGATATGCAGATTGGCCCAGATTGGATTCCAGCTTGCCAGTGGTGCGCGAATACCATAGATAGCTGGTTGTTCCCTGTGCTCTTTTTGGAAGGTACCAAACAGTCGATCCCAGATAATCAGCAGGCCACCGTAATTTTTATCAATATAATCCGGATTCTGTGCATGGTGCACCCGGTGGTTTGAGGGAGTGACCATAAACCATTCTAAAAACCCCAAGGTGGAGATATGTTGTGTGTGCACCCAAAACTGATAGATCAGATGTGCAGAGGCTATACTGACATACATGGTGATCGGCATGCCGAGAAAAAAACACGGAATAAAAAATACCCAGGTGGTAAAAAAGCTGGTGCTGGTCTGGCGCAGAGCAGTGCTCAGGTTGTAATCTTCACTCTGATGATGCACCACATGAGAGCCCCAGAAAAACTGTCGCTCATGGCTGACACGGTGAAACCAGTAATAGAGAAAGTCATACAGCATGATAGCCAGCAGCCAATGGCCGAGGGAGGAACTGTTGAATGCCCAAATTGCGTAATTTTCTTCAATGCCAGAAAACACTAGCAAACCAATATTGAGAAATACAAACTTGGTGACTGTACTTAGCAATCCGAGACTCAGACTGTTGATGCTGTCATTAACTCTGTAGGTATTGTTGCCTTTCCACCATCCCCAAAAAAGCTCAATAACGATTAATAATAAAAATACTGGGATTGCATAGGGAATAAAGTTCATAACTGGTTATGTCGCCTTGGATATTAAAGTTCAAACTTATCAGGTTTCATTGCGGGCATCACATTAAATGTCATTAAAGACCCTTGCAAGTCAGTATTGTATTCATGATTGTATAAATATAGACTTTACCCGCTATTACAGAAAATAAAACTTAATATTAAAAGGGTGAAAGAATGACTGAATATGAGATTTACACATTATTTAACAGCGGCAGATTAGTTGGTGTCACAAGCTTTATAGGAAGCATAATTGCAATTTGGCTTGCTCTTAGAGTTGCAAATATGACCAGAGAAAATGAAGATGCCAATGTAGTTCAAAAGTTAGTCTCTACCGCTTTCGGCCTGCTGATTGTGGCTGGAACCTGGATGGCAATGACTCTAGCTAAATCAACATGGGTTATTACGGCATATAACTTGGAGCTTTTGGAGTCCCGTTCAGTGTTTTCCGATAAATTTATCGAATATGTTGGTACAACTGAATTGCCAGTGACATCACCAATGCCGATGCAGATGGTCTTTTTGGCAATTGTAGCTATTATGATTGTTTCCATTATTTGGACACCGAAAAAATAGTCTTGACTGGCACATCTGCTACTTGGATTGTCTACTGTTGACTATAAAAACCCACTTTGTGGGTTTTTATAGTCAGATTAAGTCTCAATGGTTCTGGCAAAAATTTAAAGAATGGGCGATAAATTTTTAAATTCGAGGCCTAAATCTTTACTGAAGATTGGTAAGCACCTTTGAGAAAAAAAAGATTATTGGTGTTGGCAATAAGAAAATTAAGCTGTTGCCAACAGCGCGAAAGCTGGAGACAGAACCACTTAATCGGCTCGCCTGCATACCAACAGTTCCTATCGATCGCATAGGTATTGTTAGAGCTACAAAATACAAGTCTTGGTTGCCATCTCAGCAGCCGGTCGTCTTTTGGAGACCATTCCGATCCACTGCAGTCCCCCTTAGCTTACTTTGAAAAGTAATTGCTTAGATCGGTTTTCTGACAATGTTTAGGCCTCAGTAAGTTCAATCATTACCTCTCTAGTTACTAGCCTATCTGCTGGAGAAAATTTGCCTGAAAAATATTGAAAAATATACAGGTGCATAATACAGTTGGGCTTTATTGTTTTTTATTAGGAGATGACTATGAATATCAAACCACTTTTTTGTAGCGCGTTATTGTTGGTAGGCTTGACTGGATGTGGCGGAGGCGGTGGTGGCGAAACTGCTGGGGGAGCGCCGGCTGGTGGATCTACAGCCACCAATGCAGTTACGATGGCAGGAGCGGTCATCGACGGCTATATTGTGGGTGCGACTGTTTGTCTTGATCTTAATAACAACTATGCTTGTGATGTCACGGAGCCCTCTGCTGTGTCTGGAGAGGACGGTGCCTATACCTTTGAAGTTACCGGGGATATCCCCGCTGGCACGCAAATTCTCGCTGATATCCCTATCACTGCCACGGATCAGGACCTTGGTCCTATTCAGAAAGCCTACAACATGATGGCTCCTCATGATAATCCTGAGGTTGTTACCCCTTTGACAACGCTTGTTTCACAGGAAATTGTTTCCTCGGGCGGAGAGATAACCGCTGAACAGGCGGAACTCTCTGTAAAACTGGCATTGGGAATTGATTCGGATACCGATCTACTGGGTAACGACTTCATTTCAGTGGTGGATGAAGATTTGCAGGATACTGCCGAGGTTTTGGCTGAAGCTTTAGCCGCCACAAAGGCGACATTGGAGAGCAGCGAAGGGGCGTCCACTTTGAGTGCAGCAGAGGTGACGAAGGCAGCCATCGCTACCGTCAAAAATGTGATCGCAGCAGAACTGATTGTTGGCGGGCAAGCGGCACTGACCCTGGAAGAGGTGACGGCTGCAGTTACGCAGCGTGTTGAAGGCCAGGTGCAAAACATTGTAGCCGCCACGAAATCTGGAGATGGTGAGGTTGTTAGTCTAGTCGACGTAATCAAATCGGGGGAGTTGATAATCTTATCCGAGGAGGAAGAGCGAATTGTTGAGGGCGGGGACTATGTAGAAGGGCTGATGATGGAGTTTGTGTACTTCCCAGAGGCAGAGGAAGGTAAGATCGTGGACATTACCTCTGGAAGTGCTGACAAGGTAGCGTTCCATCCGTACGACGAAGAGGTAGGTCGTTGGGTTTCGATTGAACTCGGAGAGGATTACTTTTTAGGGCCAGAGGGTGTTTGGAGTCTTGCTAGCGAAAATGAAGGTGCGGGCACAAAACTCGTTGAAAACTGTGCCACGTTTTACGATGACGGGATTACTGCCTCGAGAGAATACTGTTTCATTCGCAAAGATCTTTCAGGGCTGCGTATCGGAGATGTTATCCCGGATTTATGCTCGGACGGCGATGATGATATTCCCGTTCCAGGGTGCAATCCTGAGCTACCTGCGCCCGAAGGCTCGTATGCTTATGACACCGTGTACTCAGCTGTCGACAATGATCTTGGTGGGTATTACGAATTATGGTTTGACAGCTGGTGCGGGTACGTCTGTGACGATGCCTATGAAACAACGCTTTCTGGCTTCATAGCGTATCACCAAGCTCCTCTTAACCACTCTTCCATGGGAGAAGGCTGTAACTCTCCCTTTCGCGTAAAAAGCTACGATGCTGACGCGAAAACTGGAATATTTGAATGGACATCTCGTGATGGCGGGTGCAACTCAAATTGGGGTTGGGAGGAAAATGCGGTCATTGAAGAATCGGAGTTTTCTATTGTCACTGTTGGCAATGAAGAAATAATTAAGACCCCAACACCGCGGCTGCTTAGAGCAAACAATCCTGGCGAAATGGCAAGCTTTATAATGTTTGGTAAGGCTAAAAATACCCTAGGGGACATTGGTATCTTTGGTGGTCGTTTTTACTCCTCGGGGACCAAGGTTTCTCTGCCCTTCAATGGCAGTGTTGATTACTCGATTTTCGCTTCTAGAGTCCTTGTTGACTTTGTTTTTGAACAGACCGGTATGCCAGCATTTCCCTATGATGACTTTTTGGCGGCAGAATAGTTATAGTTGAGGCTAAGTGTGTGAATGGGGTTATTACTCCGTTCACGTAGGCATTGTCAGAGTAAAAGAACCCAGCCCGGCTGGGTTTTTTTACTTTTAGGGTATAACTAGCTTTGCCTCGATTATTAAATGTTTTACTCGGTAAGCAGAGAGATAAAAATCATGAAATTCTACGGAACTATCGCACTGGCACTGTTCGTAGTAGGCTGTGACGGCAGCAATAGTGTGCCAAAACTCTTCAACGCAGCACCAACCATATCCGGCTCGATAGAATCAATACGTGTGGGAGAACAGCTCAACTTCATCCCTCAATCATCTGATGCCGATGGAGATACTCTAGAGTTTTCCATTAGTGGTCAGGCTGAATGGATGATCTTTGATCCACAGACTGGATCCATTACCGGGGCCCCCTCGGTGTCCGACGAAGGTTCAGTCTCTCCGATAAGACTTTCTGTGCCCGATGGTACTTTAACCAGCTCGATAGATTTTGATCTCACCGTCACAAAGCCAATCTTCTTTCTTGAATTCCAGATCTCCACTCTGGATAAGTTCCGTGACTTGGATCTAGAGATTAATAGCTGCTTCATGACGAGCATCGATGCGGAATGTGCCATTGACGATCAGATTGTGACCATTGACGACAATGGCCTCTTTAAAATACCTCTGGGTATTAAGAGTGGCAGCAACTTTGAGCTCAGTGTTGATCGAGATGCAGGGCGACAAGACTGTGAGTTGGCTTTGGAAGAGGGCACGGTTGGCTTCAGCGATCAAATTATTGAAATCGATTGCCAGCCAGATGCCTCTGCACCACTGTTTTCCCTAGATAAAATGCATAAAATCCGGTTGACCATGCATCAAGATGAGTGGCAGCGCTTTGTGCTGGATACTGAGAGAGCCGACTATAGAAATGGTAGCGCAACTGGTCCCATTAGCTTATGGATGAGTTGGACCCACAGTGAGATATACCGGCAGGTTGACTTTGAGTAACTTGATGAAAACGACGAAGTTGTCGAAAGCCTTGATAACGTAGGGTTTAAAATGCGGGGTAATACAAGCCGCCAATGGCCTGAGGAGGCAGACGAAAATTATGTGCCTATCAAACCCAAACGCTTTAGCTTTGGGCTCAAGTTTGATGAAGAGTTTGACGAGGACGAAGGGGTTTATTCCTGCATTGATTTTACTGGCGAGCCAGCAGCCGTTGAGGCATATCCCTGTTTAAATCGTGTAGGGCTGGATTTGGCAGAGGTTCCAGAAAACGATGGCAGAGAGTTTATGGATGTTGAAAAGCTTTTTTTCAGGTACAACCGAGACGATCCAACCTACCAGCGTGAATTATTGGCCCATGACGTTCTCAATAACCTTGGTATACCGGCGTCCAGAGTTGCTCATGCTAACGTGATTTTAAAAATTGTAGGTGATGGAATATTGTTTGGGCAGCCATTGCCTCAGACCTTTAATATGGGTGTTTTCCAAATGGTTGAGCAAATCGATAAACCGTTTCTCAAGCGTTATTTTGGGAAAAATGGGTTTGTGTTTAAAAGTGGTGTATTCGCGACTTTAGCCGGAGCTGATGAAGCTGACGTAAGTTGTGTGCCATATGAAACATCTAACCAGTTTGTCAACTCGGACTTTTGTAATATTGGTGTTGAGAAAAGTGATCCGGATTCGAGAGAAGAGTGGCTTGGCACAGCTAATTATCTAAACCCAACATTTGTAAATTCAAATATCAACAATGAAGGTGGTGAGATATCTCAATTTCGCCCATATAGACCGAAGTATGATCTGAAGACTAAAAAGAAAAGTGTTGCTGAGGGTCGGGAGTTACTGCAGGAATTCGTTCAGTTTTTGCAGTCTAATCCCTCTGAGTCTATGTTGACGGAGCGCTTCGATGTGCCGGGCTTTATCAAGGCTCAGGCGGCAGAGATCGTCATGGGTGCCGTAGATCATTATGTAAGAGTGGGTAATAACTACTACCTTTATTTTAATCCTGTAACTGAATTGTGGACCTATATCGTTAATGATTTTGATTTTGTCTTCAGGGATAGCCACGGTATTGTCAGCAGTGATTTGGACGAAAAATTCGCGGGGTTTAGGGATATTATGTCGACATATGCATTTCCCTCGGCCGGCAAAGTTGATTGGGCGGGTCGCGCCTCGGCATTTCAACTTGATCCGATTTTATGGACGATTGTATTTTCAGAGCCAGAAAATAAAAGCCAACTTTTTCTAGAAATAAAGTCTATTTTAGATCTCGATTTAAATTGGGACGCTGTTGACGAGAAACTGGCGGCGCGAAATGCCCTGGTGCAGTCGTCTATTTTGGCTACCGATGCCGGGGTACCCAGTGGCTGTAATCAGATGTATAACGCGGGTGCTATAGATGCACCGGCAGGGACTGATCTCTGTGATGCTAAGGATGTGTCTGTAAAAGAGTTCATCGAGACGCGAAGTGCCATTCTTTATCAGGAATTACAAGAAAACGGGTATTAATAAGTTAAAGTTGGCCAAAGACAACCAGATAATTGGGTTAGTACTGTGCTTTGGTCGACTCATGTCATGAGAATACACAAGGGCTGAGGTATCTTTGCACAGAACTTGGAAGGCGAGATTTTAAAAGATTTGATGCTAGCGGGGATCAAGGAAGATATCGTCTGCTTGCCAGTTCACCACGCAGTAGTTGTTCAGCAGCAACATCAAGGCTGGGCTAAGGAAGTAATTCTAGAGACTTGGCAGCAGCATTTGGATGGTGTCAGGACTAAGGTTAACGCGGATTCACCGTAAACCAGAACCTCCTATATTAACGGCACAAAATTACACCATTATGCCTGGTGTCCCTCAGACAGCTATAGATCGATTACCACTATAACTATTCATCGGTTGATCCAAAACGGTGCGCGTTTAAGGTTCTCCCCCAAAATTTGCACCATTGTTGCCCTGTGTTGGCAATTTGAAGCCAACACATACCTTAGTTTTTGAGCCACAGGTAAATTGGCATAAAAAATGCTTAGCAATGGATGTAGTCGGGAGTTGAAGATTATTCAACTAATTTTTACTTTTTGAGAACTAGATTTCAGTTATAGGAGTTCCTATGAAAAGTGTAATCAGAAAATGTTTAATGCTGGCACTGCTAGCACCCACTCTCAGTTTTGCCAGTTCTTCGTCAGTATGGCTGCCTGCAGAGGAAGGATTGGGTATCAGCGGTAAAATTCACGCTGTAAAAAAATCAAAGAAATTCAGGACTGAAGAAACATGTAGAGCCTTTGCAGAAAAGAGGTCAGCAGTTGTCGCATACACCATAGATCTTAACAAGGGAACCTGCACCACCTTTACATCGGTGAGAAGTCGCCCAACGAAAGTTGGAGCCACTTCGCAGTTAAAAGTCTAATACGCTTTAATACTGATCCTCTGGCTAGACTTTTGCCTTTACCGGGCGGAGTCTCAGCCTAGGGGTGCCTTGGAATTTTCCAATGCTGCCAGCATTTCCATCAAATCTGCACCACCAATTCGACGCAATCAGCGTCATCTCTTTGATGGGTCTGTCCATCCCTTAGAAGATTTTCAGAAAGAAGTTCAGTACTCCTCCCGCCCCCTAAAGTTATCTTGTGTGACTACAAATGACTAGATAAGAACTAAAAAGCCCCTGTATCTCAGTGAATACAAGGGCTTCAAAGTGTACTTGGTACCAGTGGCCGGACTCGAACCGGCACGCTTTTAAGGGCGGGGGATTTTGAATCCCCTATGTCTACCAATTCCATCACACTGGCATTTGCCTGCTCTAGCGCGGGCAGGGCGGCGATTATAGCAGTGATCAATGGCTGGTCAACTGATCTCGGCGGGAATTGGGCTTAAATGGTTTGGTGTTTGCGGCTATTTTCTATACCCTTGCGGGCTTGTGATCTTTAACCAGCTAAAACACCGTTAATCAGCCCTATGCGCCGTGATATTTTTAAATTTGAGCTTCCCGATGAACTGATTGCCCGACAGCCTGCGGCTGAGCGGCAGGGCAGTCGTCTGCTGTATCTCGATTCGGCCTCCCAGAGCCTTGAGCATAAAGGGTTTGCTGACTTTCTTGAGATGGTGCAGGGCGGTGATTTGCTGGTGTTTAATAATACCAAGGTGATTCCGGCGCGACTCTATGGCCAGAAGGCCAGTGGCGGCAAGATTGAGGTGTTGGTTGAACGGGTATTGGATGCCTATAGTGTGTTGGCCCATATTCGTGCCAGCAAATCTCCCAAGCCTGGCAATCAATTGCATTTTGATAATGATCAGTCCGCTGAAATGCTCGGGCGCTCTGGTGATTTATTTGAGCTGCGCTTTGCCAAGCCTGTTTTGGAGGTGCTGGATCAGATTGGTCATATGCCTCTGCCGCCCTATATTGATCGCTCTGATACCGAGCAAGATAAGTCGCGCTATCAGACTGTCTATGCCGAGCAGCCTGGTGCTGTGGCGGCGCCTACGGCTGGGCTGCACTTTGATAAGCAGCTTCTGGCGGATATTCAGGCCAAGGGGGCGCAGATCGCTTTTGTCACCTTGCATGTGGGGGCCGGAACCTTCCAGCCGGTGCGAGCCGAGAATATTCAGGACCACAAGATGCATTCGGAATGGTTGCAGGTAACGGATGAGCTCTGTGAGCAGGTAGCCGCAACCAAGGCCAATGGTGGTCGGGTTATCGCGGTGGGCACTACCAGTGTGCGCTGTTTAGAAACGGCTTCTCAGTCCGGTGTAATTCAGCCTTTTGAGGGAGATACAGATATTTTTATCTATCCCGGTTATCAATTTAAGGTGGTGGATGGCCTGTTAACCAACTTCCACCTCTCTGAGTCCACATTGCTAATGCTGGTCAGCGCCTTTTCCGGTTATCGATCTATAATGGCGGCCTATAAAGAGGCGGTGGCTGAGCGCTATCGATTCTTTAGTTATGGCGATGCGATGTTTCTAATTCACAACCCCGATGCAGCACAGGAAGTACCTGACCATGAGTAATGACGCGAGCCGCGAATGTTTTATGCAATTTAATGTCTCTGCCACCGATGGCAAAGCTCGCCGCGGCGAGCTGACATTTCCTCGCGGAAAGGTGCAGACGCCTGCGTTTATGCCAGTGGGTACCTATGGCACGGTTAAAGGCATGTTGCCCCGGGATATCAAAGAGATTGGCGCGGAGATTATCCTGGGTAATACCTTTCATTTGATGCTGCGTCCGGGCACTGAGGTGATTAAACAGCATGGCGACCTGCACGATTTTACCCAGTGGCAGGGGCCTATTCTGACTGATTCCGGCGGGTTCCAGGTGTTTAGCCTGGGGGATATGCGCAAGATCACTGAAGAGGGGGTGAAGTTTAAATCCCCGATTGATGGCAGCCCGGTATTTATTGACCCTGAGACATCCATTCAGGTGCAGCATGATCTGGGTTCTGATGTGGTGATGATCTTTGATGAGTGCACCCCTTATCCGGCCACGGAAAAGGAAGCCCACAAGTCCATGCAACTGTCTATGCGCTGGGCCGAGCGCAGTAAAAATGCCCATGGTGATAATCCTTCGGCGCTGTTTGGCATTGTCCAGGGCGGTATGTATGAATCTCTGCGCGATGAGTCTCTGGCGGGTCTGGAGCAGATCGGCTTCGATGGCTATGCCATTGGTGGTTTGTCTGTGGGGGAGCCGAAGGAGGATATGATTCGTATCCTTGATCATCTGGCGGACAATATGCCTGCACACAAGCCCCGTTATCTAATGGGCGTGGGCAAGCCGGCAGACCTGGTCGAAGGCGTGCGCCGGGGCATTGATATGTTTGACTGTGTTATGCCCACCAGAAATGCCCGCAATGGCCATCTGTTTACCAGCACTGGCGTGATTAAAATCCGCAATGCGGTGCATCGCCATGATACCGGGACTCTGGATGCTGAGTGCGACTGCTACACCTGCACCAACTTTAGTCGAGGCTATCTGCACCACCTAGAAAAATGCGGTGAAATGCTTAGCGCCCAGCTCAATACAATTCATAATCTGCGCTACTATCAGACGTTGATGGCTGGTCTGCGCGAGGCGGTTGCTGAAGGGCGGCTAGAGGATTTTGCTGCTGAGTTTTATGCCAAGCAGGCTTCAACCTAGTCGTTAAATTGCCAACAGGGTTTAAATCCTTATTTGTGCCCCTATTTATTACCTAATGTCGCTATAATGCGCGCTTGAAATAAAGGATCGCACCAGTCATGCCAAACAAATTTCCTCTGTGGAAGAATGTACTTATTCTTCTCGTCGTTACTTTCGGCTTTATCTATGCCGCGCCCAACCTGTATCCACCTGATCCGGCGGTTCAGCTATCTGGCCAGAGTGGTGCCATGGTGATTGATCAGGCCATTCTGGATAAGGTCGAGTCCTCTCTCGATGAAGCTGGCATTGAATATTTTGCTGGTGAGGCTGACGGCAGCACTGCTCTGGTTCGTCTGCGTGATGGTGGCCTGCAGCTGCGCGCCAAAGAGGTGATTCAGGCGGAGATGGGCGGTGACTATATTGTTGCCTTGAATCTGGCACCTACCACCTCTGACTGGCTGTTGAGTTTGGGTGGTGCGCCCATGAAGCTGGGGCTTGATCTGCGCGGTGGTGTGCACTTTTTGCTTGAGGTGGATCTGGACTCGGCACTGACAAACAGGCTTGAAGCTGACTTGCTGAATATCAAAACTGAACTGCGGGAAGAGCGTATTCGCTATGGCAGCTTTTCCGTTAAAGGTCGTCAGATTGTTGGCCAGTTCCGCGATGAGGAACAGGTCGAGAGAGCCTCTGCCTTAATTCGCGCCAATTATCGAGATCTGCAGCCCCAATCAGGGCAGGGGCAAAATGCGCTTTCTCTGGTACTTAATCTCAGTGACGTTGCCACCCGTGAAATTGAAGATAATGCGATCAAACAAAATCTCACATCCCTGCGCAATCGTGTCAATGAGTTGGGTGTGTCTGAACCCCTTGTGTCACGGCAGGGCAAAAATCGCATTGTGGTAGAGCTGCCCGGTGTTCAGGACACCGCAGAGGCGAAACGCATTATTGGTAAAACTGCCAATCTAGAATTCCGTTTGGAATCAGATGGCCGCAGCGGTGAAACCTTTGAGTTCCGCAACCCTTCTGGTCAGGGCCCCAATGCCCGTCTTGAAAACAAAGCCGTAATTACCGGTGAAAACGTGACCGATGCTCGCGCCAGCTTTGATGAAAATGGCCGCCCCCAGGTGAGTATTGATCTGGACGCCAAAGGCGGCTGGCAAATGGGTTATGCCACTCGAGATAATATTGGCCGCGCCCTTGGTGTGCTGTTTATTGAGTATAAAACCAGGCTAGACAAATCTATTGATGAAAACGGCGAGCTGGTGATTACGCCGGTGCCCTTTGTTGAGAAAAATATTATTAGTCTGGCCACCATTCGCGGGCAGCTGGGTACTTCCTTTCGCATCACTGGCCTCGATGGCCAGCGCGAGTCCTCCGAGTTGGCCCTGCTGTTGCGCGCCGGTGCCCTGGCAGCACCTATGTATATTGTTGAAGAGCGCACTATCGGGCCGTCGCTGGGTGCCGAGAATATCCAGTTGGGTGTCAAATCTGTGACTCTGGGAATGGCAATGGTGCTGCTGTTTATGCTGGTGATTTATAAGGGCTTTGGCGTCTTTGCCAATATAGCGCTGGCGATGAATCTGTTGTTGCTGGTAGCCTTTATGTCATTGCTGGGCGCCACCCTGACCCTGCCTGGTATTGCCGGCATAGTATTAACCGTGGGTATGGCGGTGGACGCCAATGTGCTTATTTTCTCGCGGATTCGCGAGGAGTTGGCCTCCGGGGCGTCCAGTCAGGGCGCTATTAGTGCGGGCTATGACCGGGCCTTTGTGTCGATTCTGGATGCCAATATCACCACATTGATTGTGGCGGTTATTCTGTTCCTGATTGGCTCCGGCCCGGTTAAGGGTTTTGCGGTGACTCTGTCGCTGGGTATTTTGACGTCAATGTTTACCTCAATTGTGATGACGCGCGGGTTGGTCAACCTGATTGTCGGTGGTCGCAAAATTGAAAAGCTTTGGATTTAGGGAGAGCGCCATGACTGATTTAAAAATATATGACTTTATGGGGCTGCGCAAAATTGCGATGGTACTTTCCTGCATTATGCTGGCGGTGTCTATTTGGTCGCTCTCTGTTCAGGGGCTGGTGCTGGGGCTGGATTTTTCTGGCGGTACCCAGATTGAAGTCGGTTACGAGCAGCCTGCGGATGTGGGGCGCTTAAGTGAAAAGCTTGAAGCTGCGGGTTTTGATAACCCTGTGGTCGTGCATTTTGGTTCCGAGACCGATGTGCTGATTCGCCTGCAGGGCCAGCCAGAGCAGTCTCTGTCTGACCGTGTTTACTCTGTATTGCAGGAGGGTGGCGAGCAGGTTGAGCTGCGTCGGGTGGATTTTGTTGGGCCGCAAATTGGTGAAGAATTGCGTGATGACGGCGGTCTGGGCATGTTGACTGCTCTGGCCATCGTGATGCTTTATGTGGCCATCAGATTCCAGTTTAAGTTCTCTGTGGGCGCTGTGTTAGCGCTGGTCCATGATGTGCTTATTACCCTTGGTGTATTCTCATTGGCCAGATTGGAGTTTGACCTCACCGTACTGGCGGCTGTGCTCGCCGTGGTGGGCTACTCCCTCAACGATACCATTGTGGTGTCCGACAGAATTCGAGAGAACTTCCGCAAAATTCGCAAGGCCACCCCAGTTGAAGTAATTAATGAATCTCTGTCACAGACATTGTGGCGCACCATTAATACCTCCTTAACCACCATGCTGGTGTTGTTGGCATTGTTCTTTATCGGTGGCGAGTTGATCCATAACTTTGCTATCGCGCTAATGATCGGCGTGGGTATTGGTACCTATTCCTCTATCTATGTAGCGGCGACAGTGATGCTATTGATGAATGTTGACCGGGAAGATCTGCTTGAGCCAGTTGAAGGGGAATTGGTCGACGACCTGCCTTAAGGGCCTTTTCTAACTTTTGTCAGGGCATATCCCAAGGGTATGCCGGGTTTCTTTTTTTATCTATACTAACTTTAACTTGCAGTCAGCCCTGATGAAGGCATGGCCCTAGACTAATAAGAGCAAATAATTGCCGCGGAGTTAAATGATGCAGCCTACTTATTCAGTGCTGTGCACCATATTGTTTATGGCTGTCAGTAATCTATCTTTTTCCCAACCGAATCACCAAGAGCCTATGCAGGGTGTCCCACCCAGCCGCGAGTCCCAGGTGACTATGGCCAATTACCGGGACTATCCAGCCAGCCGTTGGGCGTTCCGCAATGCTGGTGCGCCAATGCATATGGTGATGATTCCCCGGGGAGGGAATATCCGCCAATTTGCCGCAGCCAGCAGGCCCGAACTGGCTGAGTTTAAGATTGTAGACCCTCAGGGCGAGGCCAAGGGGTTTGATCAGCTTTTTAAAGCTAACTATGCCAATGGGCTGGTGATTGCCCAGGGCCAAAAAGTGCTGCACGAGAGCTACTTTGGCGACTTTTCCGAGCATGATGCCCATATCTGGTTTTCCATGAGCAAGTCATTGGCCAGTACGGCTTTTGGTCTTTTAGTTGATCAGGGGTTGGTGGATCTTCAAGCCTCGCCAGCCAAATATATTCCCGAGCTGGTGGGCAGCGGCTTTGAGCGAGTGAGCATTCAGCAGGTGCTTGACCATGGAACTTCAATTGATTTCCACGAAACCTATACTAATGTTGACTCTGATTTTGCCCGTTACTATGCCCCGGCACTGAATATGGGCTGGATGCCCGGTGCTGCGGATGTGCAGCCTGATAATGCTGAGATCTATGGCGTGCATGATTTTCTTGGTCGATTTATCAAGCCTGATCCAGACCGTGTTCCCGGTGATAATTTTGATTACAATTCGGCCAATGCCGATGTGCTGGGCTGGCTGATTGCGCGACTGAGTGGCCAGTCATTCCAGGATTATATTGAGGACAATATCTGGTCCAAAATTGGTGCTGAACATGATGCCTATATACTGGTGGACCGTGCCTATATGCCTGCTGTAACTGGTGGTATGAATAGCACTGCCCGGGATGCATTGCGCTTTGGCATGATGGTGCGTGACCGCGGTCAATACAATGGTCAGCGGATTATTCCAGCGTCCTGGATTGACGCCACTCTTGATGTCAGTGATCGGCTGCTTGCCAATATGCAGGCCAATACCAAATATCAGAATGAGTCCTGGTCCGCCTATCACAATATGTGGTGGATTCTGGATGCGACCGCTGGGGAGTACTGCGCTGTGGGTATTCATGGCCAGGTTATCTATATCAATCGCAGGGCGGATACTGTGATGGTCTGGTTTTCCAGTCAGCCGGGGGCTGCGTCGCCGGGGAACCCAAATTTCCGCGCCAAATTGCAGGCTGCGCGTCAGCTTGCGGTGTCTCTAAGTCAGTAGTGCTGGCAGCATAAATTTGCGGCAATTATGTGCTACTTTTATAGGGACATTGAGCCCTTATAAATTGATCAGCCATGCCCTGCAGGACAGCACCTATGAGCAACCATGAAAAAATAGATTATGTTGAGTTCCCCTCCACTGATATCGGCGTAACAAAAGCATTTTTTGCTCAGGTATTTGGCTGGGTGTTTACTGACTATGGCCCAGAGTATTGCGCCTTTACCAATGCTGGCTTGGAGGGTGGCTTTTTTCTCTCGGATAAAACTGTCTCTACTTGTAATGGCAGTGCGCTGATAGTGTTTTACAGCGATGATCTGGAGCAAACTCAGGCTGGTATTCTGTCTGCTGGTGGCTCCGTCCTTAAGGCGATCTTTCCCTTTCCCGGTGGTCGGCGCTTTCATTTTGCGGATCCAAACGGCAATGAGTACGCTGTTTGGTCAACTGCGGGCACAGAGTAGCTCCGAGCTAGTCTTTTGGCCTATCCCTTCACCTATTTTTAGTAGTTATGCTTCCAGTGACTTTCAGCGTTATACTCAGCGCTATGCTGAGGATTAATCTGTTCAAATATACCAAGCCTGGGGCTGTAATCAGTCAGGTTTTGTTGTTGCTATTAATATCAGGCTGTTCACTGATGTCTGCGACCCACAGGTCCGCCACTTCTGCCCCGGCGCCCCACGAGACAATTAGAACCGAACAGCAATGCCCGGCTCCACAGGTGATCGAGCGCATAGTAACCAAAACGGTGCCGGCAAAATTACCGCCCATGGCAACGACGGCGGGCAAGATGCACCTGCCCATTATTGGTGCCGTTGAATGGGCCAAAATCGGCAAGGCTGGGGCAGGAAAGACTGACCTTGTGCTGGAGTCACGCATTGATACAGGGGCCGATACCACCTCAATTCATGCGGAGGATATCCAGCTGATTGAAAAAGATGGCCGCCGCTATGTGCGTTTTGTGCTAATTGATCCTGCCACAGGGTACAGGCATCCCCAGGAGTTGCGCCTGCGCCGCCGGGTGCTTATCAAGCAAACGGATGGTCCCTATGATCGTCGCTATGTGGTGCGAATGTGGGTGACGCTGGGGGAGACGCGCTCGCGTATTGATGTTAATTTGACTAATCGCACCAACTTCGAATATCCCATGTTGATTGGCCGTAATTTTCTAACTGACAGCCTGATTGTGGATGTCAGCCGCCATCACACCCTCGACAAGTAACCGGATTTAGCAGTTATGGTCAGCTCCAGAGTTCAGGTTAGTCTTATTGCAGCCGGTCTGATTATTCTGGGGCTGGGACTGTGCCTGTATAAAGCAGTAAATCTGGGTTTTCCTCTTTTCCCTGGTGAGTATCGGGATGTGTGGACGGTTGAGTCCAAGATTAGTTTCAGGCCTTCCAGGGCAGAAGCGGTGGAAGTCGAACTAAAGTTACCGACCATGCTTGCGGGCTGGTCCAATGTGGATGAGTATTTTGCATCCTCGGGTTTTGGCTTCACCGTTATTGCGCCCTCTAAAGATAATGGCTTTGAAAGCCGTCGCGCGCGCTGGACGCGCCAGACCTTAGAGCGGCCCACAACCCTCTACTACAAACAGCAGATGTTTCGCGCTAATCAGGCCAAAGCGCTGCCGGATCTGCCGGTGTCTGAGGTCAGTCCGCCGCTTCTAGAGAATGATCGACAGGCAGCTATGGCCAGACTGGTGGATCGCCTGTCACAACAGTCCTCCGATCGAGAGAGTTTTACCGGTCAGCTACTGCAGGAATTTTTGCGTCAGTCACCAGATCAGGACAGTTTGTTTTTGTTGGGTTCCTATCAGGAAGACAGTCTGGTGGTGATAATGGATGTGCTTGCCTATAAAGGTATTCCTGCCCATCAGCTTCGCGGCATTGTGCTGGAAGATGGCCGCCGTCGACAGACTCTGAGTTCATTGATAGAGATTCACAATGGCGTTAAATGGGTTATTTTTGACCCACAAAACGCCAGTGTTGGCTTGCCAGATAATTTCTTTATCTGGCAGCGGGGCGATGGTGCTGTGCTCAATGTCGTAGGGGGGCGGGATTCCAGTCTTGAATTTGCGCTGGTCAGCAATAGCCTGCCGGTCAAAACCGTGATCAGTATGGGTCAGCGCTCGGAGCAGGTGGATTTGCTGGACTTTTCGGTGTACGCACTCCCCGTTGAACAGCAGGGGATCTTTAAAGGGTTACTGTTAATTCCTGTGGCAGCGCTGGTAGTGGTTTTGATGCGAGTATTGGTGGGTATTCGCACCTCCGGTACCTTTATGCCGGTGCTGATTGCACTGGCCTTTATTCAAACCACCCTATTGGTGGGACTGATTATTTTTCTTGGTCTGGTGGGGGTGGGCCTGTGGATTCGCTCCTACCTGAGTCGGCTTAATCTGCTGCTAGTATCCAGAGTGGCCGCGGTCATTATTGTAGTGATTCTGCTGATGGCGGTGCTGGCTGTGACCAGCTACAGGTTGGGCCTGGATCAGGCACTTACGGTGACTTTCTTCCCTACGGTGATTATTGCCTGGACCATTGAGCGCATGTCGATTCTGTGGGAAGAGGAGGGCGGCCACGAGGTGTTGATTCAGGGCAGTGGCAGTTTGCTGGTGGCAGTGCTGGCCTATATTGCCATGTCCAGCCAGATTATTTCCCATCTGACCTTTAATTTCCCCGAGTTGATGCTCAGCCTGTTGGGAGTGATTCTGCTGCTGGGGAAATACACCGGGTTCAGGCTCTCCGAGCTCTACCGTTTCCGTGATATGGGGTCACCCCAAGAGCCACGGCTGTGATTAATCTGATATCACCATTCAAGCTGCGCGAGCTTGGTATTCTGGGCATGAACCGGCGCAATATTGGTTTGATTGGCACCTATAACCAGCGCTGCAACTACAGTATTGCCGACAATAAACTGGCTACTAAAAGCGCGGCGCTAAGCCGAGGGATTCCAGTGCCAGAGCTGTACAGCACCGTAGAGCGCCAATTCCAGGTGCGTGCTGTGGACGAGCAGATACAGGCACTCTCGAGTTTTGTGATCAAGCCGGCCCAGGGCAGTGGTGGCAAAGGTATTTTGGTGATCACTGGCAGGGATGGAGATCAATTTATTAAATCCAGCGGCGCATTGATAAGCATCTCTGACGTAAAACGCCATATCTCTAATATTCTCGCCGGCCTCCACAGCCTCGGGGGGCGCAATGATGTGGCGATGATTGAGGCCCTGATAGATTTTGACCCTAGCCTTAAAGATTATAGCTTTGAGGGGGTGCCGGATATTCGCATTATTGTGTTTCGCGGTGTCCCGGTAATGGCGATGATGCGCTGTGCCACTAAGGCTTCCGACGGCAAGGCCAATTTACATCAGGGAGCTGTAGGTGTGGGTATTGATATAGGTTCTGGTCAGACGGTTGCGGCAGTTCAGCAAAGTGCGCTGATTGCCGAGCATCCGGACACGGGCATTGGCTTTGACGGATTGGAAGTACCCTACTGGTCTCAGGTGTTAAATCTGGCCGCTGGCTGCGCCAGCATGGCCGGGCTGGGATATCTGGGTGCGGATATTGTGCTTGATCGGCTGCGGGGTCCCATGCTTCTGGAGCTCAATGCCAGGCCTGGTCTGGCCATTCAGGTTGCTAATCAGGCGGGGCTGCGCCATCGACTGGCTCAGGCGGAGGACATTGCCAATAGCACTGATAATCAGGAACAAAAAATAAGCCTAGCGCGCAAACAGTTTACTCAATCTAAACAGACAGAGGCACAGCTGGCTTTGGATATTTATTAGCCTGGCTTAGATAAGATGTCCCAGGGGCAGTTCGGTTTTATAGCAGATGGGCTTTAGGGAAAAACTGCTTTTAATATGTTCTACCCCATCCACTGCAGTGAGCTTTTCGTCGAGAAATGTCTGGTAGGCCTGCAGATCTGGAATCACCACTCGCATCAGATAGTCAAAGTCACCAGTCATCAGGTAGCATTCCATTACTTCAGGCCATTCCAATACTTGCTGGGCAAAGCGATCCAGATCTTTCTTGACCTGATGATGCAATGTTACCTGCACAAACACCGTGACCGGAAGGCCGGCTCGCTGGGGATCAATTAATGTGACGCGGCGGCTGATAAACCCCAGTCGTTCAAGGTTTTTCACTCTTCGGGAGCAGGGTGAGGGCGACAGACAGACCTGGTCCGCCAGTTCAATATTGGAAATACCGGCATCGGATTGCAGTATATTGAGGATTTTCCAGTCAATATTATCCAGATTGTAGTCAGTCATAGTTGCCTCGTTTTGCCCTGCTGTTTTTACCTGTTTATCTCAATCAATACTCGCTTTTAACTATCTATACTAAGAATACAGGCAGTGACTCTCGACAGTGCTTGTCGGAGCCTTAAACGGCCTTGGCACAGCATAACTGGTCGTGCAGGCAAGATGCCATAGAGCCGTTATATATTGGTGATTAATAGTAGTATAGGTAATTATGCGTAATTAAAAATTATAAAGAAGTATATATGCGCAATTATTAGTTATTTGAGGGGCGGTATTTTGAGCAATTTGGCAGGATTCGCCCGGGATTTGCATGGTAATTTAAGGTCTTAATAAAGGGCCATCCAATAAAAATAATCAGGCCCCAAATGGATTTATTTGAGGTGTTCTGTGACTATGAAAATCGCCCCCAATGTAACCCCCGCCAAGCGGCCGCCGGAGTTTCAAGATGGGTCCTCCATCAGGCTCCCCAGTTTACAAATTCTCAATCAGGATGGCTCAGTTGCTGCTGGTGCCAATATGCCCGACCTGCCTCGGGATCAGGCTAGAAAAGTCTACAGCGATATGCTCTATATCCGGCTGCTCGATGAGCGTATGCAAAGCGCCCAAAGACAGGGTCGGCTAAGTTTTTATATGACCTGCACAGGTGAAGAGGCCTCAGTGGCTGGCACCATAGCGGCGTTTGGCGCTCAGGATATGGTGATGGCTCAGTACCGTGAGCAGTTGGCCCTGCGCTATCGAGGCTTTACCACAGCACAGTTTATGAATCAGTTATTTGGCAATATTGAGGACTTAGGCAAAGGTCGAATGATGCCGGTCCACTATGGTAGCCGCGAGCTCAATATAATGACTATCAGCTCACCACTGGCCACTCAGATTCCCCAGGCTGCTGGTTATGCTTATGGTCAGAAGCTAAAAGGTAAAGATGCCTGCACCCTGTGCTATTTCGGTGAAGGCGCGGCCTCGGAAGGGGATTTCCATGCCGGGCTAAATATGGCTGCAGTGCTTAACTGCCCGGTGGTGTTTGTGGTGCGCAACAATGGCTATGCCATCTCCACGCCCTGCTCTGAACAGTTTGCCACTGATGGCATCGCCCCCCGTGGCCTTGGCTATGGCATTAAAACTATAAGAGTGGATGGCAATGATATTTTGGCTGTCTATGCCGCCTCGGTAGAAGCCCGCAGAATCGCCATCCAAGAGCAGCGTCCGGTACTGATTGAAACCATAAGCTATCGCCTCGGTGCCCACTCAACCTCCGATGATCCCAGCGGTTATCGCAATAAAGAAGAGGAGCAAATCTGGCGGGATAAAGACCCAATCCAGCGCATGAAGAACTGGATGATTGCCCAGCGATGGTGGGATGAGACGTCTGACAGTGACCTGCAGAAATCCTATCGCACTGAGATTTTGGCCGAACTTAAGCTGGCGGAACAGCGTGACAAGCCGCCACTGGGTGATTTGATCACTGATGTCTACAAGTCAGTCCCCTCCCATTTGCTTGAGCAGTTTCAAGCGTTAGAGGCCCATATCGCCAAGTATCCGGATCACTATTCAGTCTAATTGGAGCTGTAAGGATGGCTAACTCAACAGTGCGAGAAATTGGCAACGAGCCTAAATCCAGCAAAATGAATTTGTTGCAGGCCATTAATAGTGGGCTGGATATTGCTATGGCCACGGACCAGCGGGTGATCTGTCTGGGCGAAGATATAGGTCATTTTGGTGGTGTGTTTAGAGCGACCAGTAATCTGCAAAAAAAATATGGTAACCAGCGCTGCTTTAATACCCCTATCACCGAACAGGGAATTGTTGGTTTTGCCATTGGTCTGGCTGCTCAGGGCTCGGTGCCTGTGGCCGAAATCCAGTTTGCCGACTATATTTTTCCCGCCTTTGATCAAATTGTTAATGAAGCCGCTAAATTCCGCTATCGCAGTGGCGATGAATTTAACTGCGGTGGCCTGACTATTCGCACACCCTATGGCGGTGGTATTGATGGCGGTCTGTATCACTCCCAGTCCCCGGAGGCGTATTTCTGCCATACCCCGGGCCTCAAGGTGGTTATTCCCAGTAATGCCTATCAAGCCAAAGGTCTGCTGTTATCGGCCATCCGCGATCCAGATCCGGTTATCTTTTTTGAGCCCAAAGCCATTTATCGCGCCTCGGTAGGCGAGGTACCAGAGGGAGACTATGAAATTCCTCTGGGGGTTGCTGAGGTGGTTCAGCAGGGCACAGATATTACATTGCTGGGCT
>Ga0206131_10002788_pt1 | contig 20717 bp, 41 predicted proteins | sample Helgoland_Spring_FD_148636 | JGI IMG/M metagenome (GOLD analysis project Ga0206131, IMG submission 148636) | Pelagic subsurface seawater microbial communities from Kabeltonne, Helgoland, North Sea - Helgoland_Spring_Bloom_20160517_1 | ecosystem: Environmental > Aquatic > Marine > Epipelagic ...
TAGTAAAAAAGTAAGTAGCTTTAATTCCTGTGTACCATATACTACGGCTAATTAAATAAACCATAGACTTGCGTTTTATAAATTTACCTTTAGCGTCTCGTACATTTGGTATGCCCTTTTGTACTACCCATTTGTCTATAGCACCCCTTAAACTACCGCTACCGCTATAACTCCCTGTACCAAACTGGTAAGGCGACATAGGCGCTTTATTGTACCTAGACATTGACCCTTGCGGCATAGCCTGTGGATCATTACCTTGTACCCCTTTGTCTACAAACTTACCATAGTCTAAAGCATAAAAATTTAACTTTACGTCGTCTGGGTCTGACTGGTCTATTTTATAGTCTAAGCTATTAGCTAAGTCGCCAGAGCTATTGTTTTTAGACAGGTTAGACTTTGCCCTAGATACTACGTTTATACCTAGAGTATTCATTTCTTTTATAACATTCTTTAGCATATATACAAATCGTTTTTAACCATTAAGTCAAACGTAACCGCCCAGCCAGCTAGGTTATTACTAAAACGGTCTACAAACGGCTCGCATTGAGCCTCGCCGTCCACTTGGTAGCCGTCTAGTCTTAACTGTCCGTTATGTAAAAGTTGGTATAGTCTATTTGTTACCGCTAGCTGCGAGTTTAAAATAAAATGCTCATTGTTATTTCTTTGAAATATGTCTACTGGCTCATCTTTTTGTACGTCTACTACGTCCATACATAAAACGGTTACATTAAAGCTCATAGTTTGGCTGTCGTTTGTAGCGTTATTTACTATAATATGCGACAAAGGAAAGATAGTCTGCTTGCTTAAATCTACGTCTGTAAGGTCGCCGTATGTTACTGACGATACGTTTTTATCCTGTAGTAGTGTATTCTTAATTGTCTCTAGCATTAAAAAAAATGCCCTTGCGCCGTTATTCTCCATTACTTATTAAATTTGCTTTTTATATGGTTTTCTTGTACTTCGTCCTTTTGCTTTGAGTACGTTAAATATGTTAAACAGTTATGTACGTTTTTTTCAGATACTACCTCTAAGTCTAAAAATTTATCGTTTGCTAATCTCATAAAGCTGTGATACCACCCCCATTGTTTATTGAAATTGTCGGCTCGTCCTGTAGTAGTTCCTGTGTCTCTGTTTGAGAATAAGCTAGCGTAGCTTTCAGTAAGTCGTTTTCTAAATGAAAAAAAAAATTAATAGCACTTATAGCCACGCTTGACGGCATATTTAACATAGCGTCGTGCCAGCTATCGCCTCTATATTTTTCTATTTGGTATTTACCCTTTATACGGTCTGTTATGGGTCTATACAAAACAGCCATAGCTTTGTGCATAGTTTCCCAGTCGCCTATATTATTCTCTATGTCTACAAACTCGCCGAAAGTTAAATCGTCTAATTGTGGTACAAAACCAAACTCTGTATTACCTAGCTTAAATCTAGTTACTAGTAACGGTTTTTCGGATAGCGCTTTATTTATTTTGTCTGTTATTATGTTTACGTCAGATATTTTAACGTCTAACGCCTCGTCTATTTTTAAACCGCAAAAAATCTCTAGCATTTTAATTCCTGCGTACTCTTCGGTTATGTCGTCTGTGTTCTCAAACGTCTTAATGAATTTCTGGTACTGGTAGAGGGGTATGTCGTTTAAAGACGTAGGTACTTGTAAATCTACTTTCATTTTGTTAAGGTTTATTATATAACGTTAATATACTATAATTGTGTATATAAAAAAAAACGCCTGTAAACTTAATTACAGACGGTATTAGTTGTTTTATTATTTATTTCTTATATAATGCTCGCAGCCGTTATCCTTAATAGGCGTAACTAAAAAATATGACTGCATATAATCTCTAGGTTTTGCTTTGTAGCGGTAGCAAGTATGCTTTGACTTACAGCCGTCGCCTTTACACATTGTTATATCTGGCATAGTTTTTTTTTATTTAGTTACTACCGAAAACCTCTAGTGCGTTTTGACTTGCTGTTTGCATACCTTTTAAATACTCTTTATGAGCATACTCTATGCCTAGTAGTTTAATGTCTATTTTTTGTATCTCTGTAATATTTAAAGCGTCTACGGCTTTATAAAAAATTTCTTGATTTGTCATATTAGCTAAGTTTTTTAATTATGTTGTCGTATGTCTCTTTTGCGTCGTCGTAGCTTTCGCTGTTTAGCATTGAAGCTATTAATACAGATATAATCTGTTTACGCTCAAACTCTGGTAAGTCTATAATCGTTTGTAGTAATTCTTTTGTTTTAGTATTCATATCGTTTATTTTAAAAGTTAATAATATTAATGTTTCTTTTTAGAGGGTCGTCCTTTCATACCTTACTTTATGTTTCATTAATTTACTGCAATATACAAAGTATTACAATAGTATGCAAATGTTTTAGTGTTTTTTTTTTTAACGTATTGCGTAGCGTGCTACGTTTGGTCTGGATAGTCTGGTAATAATACTATAGCGGCAGCTGTCAATACTATGGTTATTACGGTCTTCTGGTTTATTTAGTAGGTTGCCGTTTTTATCCTCTAGCCATTTGTAGTTACGAAATTCCTGTAGGGTGTTTGTGCTGCTGCTAGTTATGTATATGTTATAACGTTTCATTAAGTCTATGCCCATTAAGATACTGTCCTTGCCTTTAGTTGCTGGTTTACAGTTCCAGCCGTACCTATGTAGCTCGTCAATACTTTTAGGCTCGCTGCTGTCTGCAAATATCTCATCTTGCCTTTTAAGTCCTATGCTTTGTAGTTTATTATGTATGTCTCTGTTTGTCATAGCATACTCATAGAACAGCTCGTCAATATACAAGTTATTGTCTAGTACGTATGTAGCCACACAGACCGACGGATCGTTTACAAAACCCCAGTCTAAGCCTCTAGCCACTAGCTTGGCATTTGCTGGTATTTCTGCGCACTCCGTAAACTTAAATACGGTTGCCCTGTTACGCCCTACTTGCCCTAGTCCGTATACTCGCCAGTAGTCTGGGTCTGTATCTTTAAGGCGTTCTATTTCGTCTACTAGACTTTGCTCTAAAAATTTATTGTCTTTGTATGTAGTTATATGAAACGCTGCATCGTCTCTAGTCTTTACTTTAGTGTATATGTAGCTGTACTCGTCGCTAGGGTTATAGTCCATTATTATAGACGGTGCGCCCTGTGTGCCTACAGTTCTAAATATAACTTGTGTAAAAGCATCGTATGACATCTCGTTACACTCGTTTAAAAATGCTAAGTTTCTTTTACGTCCCTTTAATCTGCTGGCTTGGTCTATACTTACAAACTCAAATAGGTTGCCGTTTAGTCTGTATTCGCTATTGCTTTTATTATGGTTTAACTCGTTATATAAATCGTACTTATTAAGTATGTCGAAAAAGTCTCGCATTACTGTAGCTCGTAAAGCTGGATAGGTAGCACGAAAAATAGTTATAGTCTTGCCTGTGTATTTCTGGCTATAAGAAAATATTAGCCATAGCAAAGTATTGTAGGTTTTACCAGACCTAGTACCGCCTTGCATTATGACGATCTTTTTATCTGTTTGCTCTAGGTGTCTCCAGACTACGTTCGTATCTATTTGCACTATTCTATAACTTTAACTGTAAACTCTTTTGTGTCTGTTACTTCTACTTGCTGGCGTTCTATATAACCCCTGTGTTTAGCTTTGCTTTTTAAATAGAAAATAATACTAGCTGTGTCTTTGTCTTTTATCTTAGCGTATAATTGACCCTCTACAAAATCTATAGCCGCCTCGTGTATGTCTTGTACGTATGCCTTGTAGTCTGGGTCTTCTTTTAACCAGCGGTAGTGTGTAGCTCTACTTACGTCAGCACTTGCGCAGCTCGTAGAGACTATGCCTAGATTATATTCTAGTGCCTCTAGCATCTTTTTTTTACTGTCTTGTGTGTCTCGTACCATAAATATATAACGTGCTAATTTAATTTTTGTCTACAGCTTCTTTTTGTCTTTGTATAGTTTCTTGCATATACTCTCTGAACTTACGCATTTCTTTTTGTGTTTTAATATTGTCTATTAGCTTATATGCGTTTTCGTATTGTTTAACTGTTATTTGAGTCTGTAGTATTTTATGGTAATAGTCGTTTAAGTCTTTGCGCCTGTGTCTTATTTCGTCTTCAAAGTTTTTAACGCTATAGATCATTACATCGTGCTTACGGTATTTGCCGTTTTTTCTATAATGTTCGGTTAAGCTAGCGTATGTTACTTTATAGTCTGTACGCATTATGTATTCAAATACTGCCCTAGCGTCTACTACCTCCTGTTTTTTACTTTTACTATATATGTCTATACCTGTATACTTAATTACTAAATTGGCTATCTTTTTGTGCTGGCTCATTATGCGTAAGTTTTTTAATTAAGTTACTATTAGTTTGTACTTGTACGTATAGTTGAGCTATAACTCGCTCTAGTGTGCTAATGCGTTCTTGTTGGGTTTGTTTTTTTTGTCTCATTATTTTAAGTCTTTAATTGGTAGTATAATTCCTTTTGACGTATTGTTGTCTCCACCTAGTACGTTTCTGGCAGTTTCCATATAGCACTCGCATTTCTTTTTTAATTTTTCTAAAGATATTAATATATAAGTATTTGGTAATACAAAACAGTAATAGTCGGCTTTACTTGTACTTATGCCAGACGGTTTACCTCTACTTTCATATTCTACGAAAACTTGAAACTCTGCATTTGTACAGCACTTTACCTCTATAGTTTTATTTTCTAGTATGTCGGCTAGCTCTCGCTCTTTTACTTGCCCTACTTTTAGGTCGTACTCAAAGTTATTTTTAAATTCCATATTATAGCGTTCCGTGTATTGTATAGTCGTTTATGTCAAAGTCTTCACGTATGTAAGTTTTATATAAGTCTATGCCTTTGCGTAACTCTTTTTTGCCATACTCTAAAAATGTCTCGCTACACTCCCATACGCCTATATCTAAAGTGTTTTTAGAAATACATAAAAAGGTAAAGTCTTTATAGGTTAGTTGTTTTTCTGGCGTAGAAAAAAGCTCTATATAAATTGCAGCCTGTAAGTGATACCTATATTTAAAAGCCGACTTGTCAAAGTTCTGCACGTCTTGCGTAGTTTTAATATCTACTATGCCACCGCTATTTTTTAGTACGTCAGCTTTGCCTCTAAACGGCATACCCATAACGTTACCTATAGCTGGTACTTCGGCTTTACTATCGCCTATTAGCTCTATAGCTTTAGGGTTTTTAAAAAATGCGTCTATTAGCCTATTGTTGTCGCTTTGCTCTTTTGCTGTAAAACATTCGCCAAACTCTTCGACTGCGTCTTTAAACTTTTTAGAGTTACGACTTTGTACGTCTATAAATTTAATTTGCTCGTATTTTTCTGGCTCTAGTATAGCGGTGTGAAATAAATGTCCAGCTCGTAAGGCTGGCGTAGTTTCGTTTTTAGCGTACTTAGTTACGTAGTAATATGTTTTTGGACTGTCTAGTAGTAATTTTAAACTAGAGCTGCTTAAAGCTAGTTTATTTAATTCACCATAGTAAAAGCTATCGTCGTACATTTTAGGTAATAGCTCTGTTTTGTCGTATACGTTTCCGTCTAGTAGTGTTATTTTTTCGTTCATATTATATGGTTTTAATTATTTCAAATTTTTTAGCGTATCTAGGTGCGCTGTATTTAGCTTTTTCTATAGCTTCTTTTGGGTCTAATGCCTCTATTATTACAGTCTCTCGGTCATAACTTTCAAGTGGGTAGCTTAAATACCAGTATTCTATTTCGTATTTTTTCATATCGTATAGTATTAATTTATTTTTTAGTCCCAGTCTTCTGGGAACATTTTTTTACCTATTGCCTTGCCTAACTGCATTACTACGTATGCTACAAATAGCCAGCCTATTGCTTTAATCATTTTCTGTATTTATTAGTTCGTATAATTCCTGTATAGCTTCGCCTATATAATGAGTGTTTAAATCATCTACATAAATAATAGTTTCGTCTAGCTTAGAGCTATGCTTTATAAACTCTATTAATTCGTGTGACAAGTCGCTGTCGTAATAATGTACGTTTTCGTTTACATATATTTTATCTGGACTATCAGTAGCTATATAAACAGAGTAGCCGTCTGCTGTAGTCTCTTCGTAAATATAAAAGTCTTGTATACCCCAGCTATTAGTAAGTTTAAAATTATAATGTTGTTGTACTTTTTTAAGGTTTTTCATAATTCTATTTTTAAGTCGTTAATTTTTTCTTTAAGCTTATTTACTTTTGCCTCAGCTTCTAGTTTTGCTGTACGAAAACGTGATAGCTGTACGTTGTACGAGCGCTGCCTCTCTTGCATAGTGCCGACATAAATACCTATGCGAGCTAATGCGTTTGCAAATTCGTTTAATTGTTTTAGTGTAGTTTGGCTGTTAGCCGCCGCCGCTTTTTCTTGCCAGCTAATTAATAATTTAGTCGCAAGCTCATAATGCCCTAGATAGCTAAACTCTTCTACGTCTAGTACATTACTTTTAATTTCTTTGGTTATATCGTTTTTCATAACTGCAAGCTACAAAAAAAAATTGTTAATACCTAACCTAAAATGTTTAAAAGTTATTTACCCATACGTTTAAAGTACTCGTCCCAGATACCTTTTTCTGGTCGCTGTATGTCATTTCTATTGACTATAGCCGCCTTACTCTCTGGTAATAAATATATGTCTTTTGCGGTTTTATCGTTCGCCCATAAAGTAGTTTTGCGCATACTTTTAGTTTCTAGCTCTGGCATATTTAGATTATTTAACCAAAATAAATAGTTTCCTTTAGGATCGTTTACAAAGTATAGTTTAACTACGTCTTTGTCTAAAGCCATTAATTTATCGTATTTGTATTTTTCTAAAAGCTTACCCTCGTAGTATTTGTTTCTAAATTTCATTTCTACTACGCATTTTTTGCGCTCGCCGTTTTTTTCTGGGCATAAACCCTCAGCGTCAAAATGACTGCTACCCTCGCCTGTCCATTTTAGTTGCCAGCCGTCAAAGTTTAATATAGCTACTACAGCTTTTTCTAATTTATGTACGTTCTCTAAGCTCATATATTTCGTTTAAGTCTTTTATAAATCTTTGCACGCCTTTAGGGTTACAAGTACAAGGCATATAAAAAGCGTGTTTTTTATAAAGCGCGTGCATTTCGCAAATTTTCTGGTACTCTTTTTTTGTTAGAGTGTTTGACTTGCTAGCTCGAAACTTAGTCCAGTATTCATAGTCTTGTTTATTCATTACGATTAAATTTTAATTCGTTTAGCTTGTCTCTACGGTTTTCACAGCCGCAGCTCTCGTAACCTAGTAAGTCTATTACTATTTTTTTAACTATCCATTTTACGCCTGTATACTTAAATATTGTCTCTAGTATTGTCCCTATTTTCATACTCTTTTTTAATTTGGTTTTTAATGCTTTTTAAAGTATTTCGTAAACTCCAATATGTTATATTAGTTTCCCTACTAAATTTAGCTAATTTCTTGCCGTCTAAATAAACCTCTTTAAATATACGCCTTAAATAATATAAGTGCATTTTATCGCTAGTAAAGTCTTTTAAATACGTATCATTTTCTAACATACTTAAATACTCTGGGTTTTCGTACCAGTCTATAATAGCTTTAAGTTTTTTGTAACCGTCTGGTTTTTCTATATACGTATCGTTTTGCGCTTCTTTTTGCAGCTGGTCTAGCTGTAAGTATGTTACTTTTTTTTCTTTGCGCTTTAAGTCATAGACTAAGTTTCGTAAACATATATATATAAAGTAGTAGTTTATTTCGTCTTCATTGTAGTATAAGTCTGCGCCTTTATTTTCTATATGTAGCTGTACGTTTATATACATTTCACTAACTACGTCTTTGGCTGTTTCTTTATTGACATTAAAACTCTGAGCTATTTCTAGCCAAACATTATGTTTTTCATAAATTTTAGTTAAAATGCAAGTTTCCATTCGCAAAATATACAAAAAAATTATATAACTTAAAAGGGTGCTTTTATAAGTTTTAGCCTTTTTACTAGACTTTCGTTGTTAATAGAGTACCCCACATTGTTGGTTATTGCTTTCATTATAATAGGGTCGTCAAGTGGCGTACATCTACCGCCAGAGCTTATAGACTTAACCTTTTTAATATGTAGCTGGCTATTCATAAACTCGGTAGGGTGTTGTATAAAACGGTGCGCTACAGCGAAAAAGTCGCAGCGGTTTACAAATTTACCCCCACCCTCTATACTGCTACTCTCTGGTACTTTTGGATAGCCTTGGTATCTACCGTCTCTATACACTTGCCGTATGCTTTCAGTATTTGCGTGCGTACATAGCCAAACAGTTACTTTATTCTTTTTACAAAATAAACGTATGTCTGTAGTAGCTTCATAGTCGTACTCGTGTACCCCTAACCCCTTTAGCATTTCTTTATCTTTAGCTAATGAGTTGTAAGGGTCTATTAAAAAGCCGTCATACTTATATGCTATTCTATGCTTTTGAGCCTCTTCTAGTAGCTCTTTATAAGTGTATAGCTTTGTATTGTCTATAAATTGAAAGTGTTTTTTAATCCAATTTACGCCAGCGTTGAAATCGTCTGGTATAATTCTATTTATTGGCTGCTCTAAAATAAACTCTAAAAGTTTTTGTATTAACTCGTAAGGCTCATTCTCACTACTGTAAATTAAAAATTTTTGATCGTGTCTAATTGCGTATAAAAGCATTAAGTAAATAGTTATACTAGTTTTGCCTACGTTAGCGTGACCTAGCCATATACCAAAGTCTTGCGGCTTTAGTCTAAAATATTCGTCTAGCTCTGGTATGTCTAGTTTTAAACCCTGTTTAAATTCCCCTTTACGTAAACTGTTTAATGTTTTAATTTGGTCGTTATAATCTATAAGCATATCGTATGTTTTTTTTGTTTAAAGATAAAAAAAGGTAGCATTTCTACTACCTTGTAATTACATTGTGTCTACTATTTAAAACGGTAGGTCGTCGTTATTTTCAACGCTAGCCTTTGCTGGCTCTCTGTCTGGCATAAACTCAGACGTTTCTACTTTTTTAGGCTGTTCAGTCATAGCCTGTTTATTTATTTTAGTAAACTTTGCGTACATTTTACTAGGGTCTTTTTGCGCCCTTAAAAGGTCTATAGACATAAAGCCATTATTTTCGTTTATATGGTCTCTATGCTTTTTTAAAAAGTCTACAAACTCGCTAGCTTTAATATGTAGCTTTGCTGTTATCCAGTCATACTTTGGCTCGTCTTTTACTACAAAGCTGTTTACAAATTCACTCTCGTACTTACTATTCATAATATAATTTATTTAAGGTTTAAAAATAATTTTCGTCTAATGTATGCCGACTTTGTTAAAAGCTCTTCTTTAGCGTTTTTAGCTATTTCGGCGTTTTCTTTTTCTGTTACTCTTAGTGTTATTAATTTTGTCATACTTTATTGTGTTACCCAGTTAAACATAATTTCTGCGTCGTTAATAATATTACTTACGTCTACAGCTGTACGCTGTGCGTTAAACTCTGCGGCTGCCTTTATACAAGTCTGACGTATAATTAAGTGGTCTTTTGATACGTATTTAGTATTCGGCGCTGTAATAGTTTCAGTTTTCGCAGCTTCTTTTTTATACTGGTCTTGCGGTATCTTAGCGTTTTTATACTCTTCGTTTGTTACTTCGTAGGTAATAGTGTCGCCTACGTCAAATTTAAAGTTTCCTTTTGCAAAAAAAGTATACTGCGTACCGTCTGCAAATGTTACTTTGTACTTTGTTAGTCCGTTCCATAAACCGTTGGGGTCTATGTGTTTAATAGTTCCTGTTTTCATTTTTTAATAGGTATTAAAGGTTATATAAATAAATATGCCTCGTTAATAGCTATTTCTAGCATATCAATTTTAGCGCTCAAAAATTCGTTTTCGTCGGTTAATCTTTTTAGCTCTTTTTCTAAAGCTGTTATTCTAATTTCTAAGTAATTGTTTTCTTTTGCCATATCTGTAAGTGTATCGTATTACGGCAAATATACAAAAAATATCTATATAAAACAAAAGACAGCTTAAAAAAGCTGCCTTTACATACGATATGACCATTAAAGCTAGCGCCTTAACTTAATACAAATATACTATTTTTTATTTAAAGCCTCAAACTTAACCGTATATAGTTCTATTAATTCTTGTAGATCATTAATATTATTTTTTTGAGTTTGTCTACTAGTAATTAGTAGCTCTTCGCTTGTACCCTCGCCGTATTCTTTATTTAAAGCTAAACTAAATTCGTACTGTCTACCGTAAAAATGACAATTACAAGTATAACATTGCGGTTTTACGTTGCGTTCGTCCCAGCGTGTTATAGTATGCTTACGGCTCATAAAATGCCCAGCTTGCATACCGTCCTTTTGCCAAAGTTTACTAACGCCACAAGTATAACACTTTACATAGCCAGCTTTATTAGCGTCTTTTAAGCGTATGTATTTACTAAAGATAGTATCTAGCTTTTTTTTAAGCTGTGTTACTGTAGGTTTTTTAGACTTTTTTTTTAGCATTGCGTACGTAGTAAGTCCTTGCCTAGTTTTTCGTCTATGCTTTTTATAGCTCTATATATAAATCTACTTTCTTTAGCTACGTTAGCCCTGTCTTTTTTAGTACTTTCAGTCCCTAAATTAGTATACATATTTACATCTAGCTCTAGTAAAGCATCTATTTTACGGCTGTCGCTCCACGTTTTGTAACCTAGTATTTTTAAAATTTTGTCTTGTTGCTCCATACGGTAAAAGTATTAAAATTATAATTAAAAAAAAACTGCAAAATATTTGTCAGTTAAAATAAAGTTACATATTTTTTACTACTATATACTAGTATACTAGCTATATACTAGACTACTATATACATATACTACCATATACTAGACTATATACATATACTAGTATAATCGTTTTAAAGGCTTTTAAGAGCCTTAAACTACTTTTTAATACTAGAGTATTCTTTTATCATTTTTTCGCCTGTACGCCCTATTACGTAGCCGCCTATGCCTATTTGTAGTAAATTCCAAAACTCATTCTCTAAAGGCGGTATTGGTAAGCTAAAAAGAGGCGCTATAAATTTTACATAAATAACTATAAAACCGAAAGCTAGCATTAACATAGGTCGCCAGCTGCGTTGTAACCAGTTACCGTTAGCCTCAGCTACTATAATTTCTGTTTGTAGTCTTTGTAGTTCTAGCTGCTGCTCTTTTAGTACTTTAAGTATCTCGTTTTTAGCGTGCATACGCTCTTCGTCACTAGTAAAAAGTTCGTCTATAACTTTAGTTATTTCACTAATTACGCCACCGCTAAACCAGTCTACTATTTTTTTCATAATATTAATTAATTTTTGGGTATGCCCACCTTAAACGAAAATGTATACATATTAAATATAAATTTAACTCTCTGTAGTTTTGATCTTCGTCTAAGTCGTAATAACTCCACCCTAAAACCATACCTACACTAAATAAAGACAATATGCTAAACTCGTATGCCATTTTAATATCTATAACTTATGTTTTCGTATTCACTTTTAGCGTCAAAGCTGGGACAGTCTTTACTACTAAAGTCTCTATGTCCATAAATTTTACCGCCGTAACAGTCGTGCAGCTGGCATAGCAAGTCTACTAGAGCGTCTTGCTGCTCTTCTGTCCTAGTGTCTTTTGGCTCTTTCATATCTTTTGACATACCGCCTACGTATGCAATACCTATGCTGTCCCAGTTATGCCCTCTAGTGTGTGCGCCTGTTTGCTCTATTGGTCTACCCTCTTCTATAGTGCCGTCTCTCTGTATTAAAAAATGGTAGCCTATATCTCGCCAGCCTCTCTCTTCTACGTGCCAGCGTCTAACGTCAGAAATAGAAACGTCTCTACCCTCTGGCGTAGCCGTACAGTGTATTATAATTTTATTTATTTTGCGCATACGCAATTTTTACAGTTTTTAACGTCTAGTTTTTTACTGTCTAGATAATCATTCCAGCGTACATATCTTTTAGCTTTGTTACATTCTAGCCAGTCTGCTAATTTTCTTAGTTTATTAATCATTGTTTTTATTCATTAAATACCATTTGTTTACTGTATAACCTATACTTACAATTAACAAAGTTAGTTTCAAAACTACGTCTATTTTAGTCATACTTATAGCTAAACTACTAGCATTAAAAATATATATTTTAAAATCATTAACACTCATAATTTATTTATTCAGCTGGAGCTACTGGCTCTGGTATTACAGGCAAAGCGTCGATTTCGGCTTTTAATTCGGCTTTTAATTCGTCAGTCCAGACGCCGTCTGCGTAAGGCTTTAACTCTTCTGGTAATTCCTGTCCTAAACTATAACTATCTCTGTCGTAAGTTTCAGATATTACGTCGTCGTTTTCTTTAATTTGCGTGCAATGTCTCACTTGTAAAGTTCTATATTTACCTACAAATTCTACTTTATCTATTAATCTTGTCTTTGTTAAACTCATTTTTTTTTGTTTTATTATTTAATAATCTGTGTAATATGTTACTGACCCTGTAAATTTTGCTTTCGTATTTGTGTCAAGATAAAAGGCATAGTCTGGAAACTCCGTAGCGTTAATAGCATACTGCATATTATTAGGATATCCAGACTTTATTCCACCGCCTAAAGCTATATAATTTCCGTAATTATTATAACCGCCATTCATACATACAAAAGCATTATTTGTATCTGTGTTTGTTTGGTATCTACTGTCAAAACTCCACGTGCCACCTAGTCCAAACATAGCAGCTGTACTTTGTTTAGGGTAAAAAGGTAAATTATCTAAACCTACATAAAGAGTACTGTCGTTCCAGTCGGTACCAGTAGGATTTGTATAATGAAAATTTATAAATAAAGTTACTTGTCGACCTATTTTAATATATGTAGAGTAATTAGTATACGTTGTAAATGTGCTTTGATTTTGGGTATTAGCTGTACCATATTTAAAAAGTACAAATTCAATATTGTACGTTCCCTCTTCGTAATCGTCTAGTTGATTTGCTGCCGCTGTGCCACCTATAACTAAACTATTAGTACCCAAAGTTAAATTGCCAGTCATAGTGTCGCCAGCTATTCTAACTCTAGCGTCTATTTCGTTAGTATTATCTAAAATATCTGTTGAGTTATTCGTTATAGCCGATACATTTGTAGCTATGTCAGCTGTATTCGTACCTACGTCAGTCTGTAAGTCTGCAATATCATCTGCGTTTGTGGTTATGTCTGTAGCATTTGTTGCTATATCTGTAGCGTTCGTAGCTATAGCTGTAGTGTTAGCTCCTATAGCTGTAGTGTTAGCTCCTATGTTAGTTACGTTAGTAGCTATAGCCGTAGTATTTGTAGATATGCTTGTAACATTAGTCGCTATATCTGTAGCGTTCGTAGCTATATCTGTAGCATTTGTAGCTATGTTAGTGGCATTGGTCGCTATATCTGTCGTATTAGTTGCAATGTCAGTAACGTTAGTAGCAATGTCAGTTGTATTAGTTGCTATATCTGTTACATTGGTTGCTATGTCTGTAACGTTTGTAGCTATGTCAGCGGTATTAGTTGCTATATTAGTTGCGTTGGTCGATATATTCGTAACGTTTGTAGCTATATCTGTCGTGTTAGTAGATATATTTGCTGCGTTAGTTGCTATGTTACTTACGTTAGTGGCAATACCTGTAGTATTTGCAGCAATATTAGTAACATTAGTATTTATGCCAGCAGTATTAGTAGCTATATTGGTTGCGTTAGTTGCTATGTTACTTTGATTTGTAGAAATGTTAGTAACGTTATTAGCTATGTTAGTTGCGTTAGTAGATATGTCCGTTCTATTACTTTCTATAGCCGTTTCATTAGTAGCTATATTTGCAGCATTAGTAGATATATCTGTATCGTTTGACGCTATATTAGTAGCATTAGTGGCTATGTCAGCCTCGTTAGTAGCAATATTAGTAGCGTTAGTTGTTATATTTCCAGTATTAGTAGAAATATCCGCTGCATTGGTGTTTATAGCTGTTTGTAGCGTACTTCCGTCAATATCTAGCGTATTGTCTAAAGCGGTTGTAGTTATGCCGTTTGATCCTGTAATAGTAAAAACTTCGCTATCTAGGTCTACGTCGCCTGTACCATTATTACCGCTAAAATCTAAATCTTGCGCTGTAATATATTCGTCTACATAATCTTTAACTGCTGCGCTAGTAGGTATACTAGTATCGTCGTCATTATTTTCTATGCCGTCGGCTTCGTCTACAAATTTAGTAACAGTAATATCTTCTGTAGTATCTTTTAAACTACCAAAGGCTACTGTATTAGTTACGTCTAAGTTACCAGCATTGTCAAGTTTTACCCCAGACCCATTCCCTAAGCCGTCCGAAATTTCTTTAGGTAATTCGCTTAAAGGCGTCGTATCTAAAGTTTTTAGTAACCCTACATAAGTCTGACTTATTTTAGTTCCTGTTAGTGTACTCATATTTTTTTTGTTTTATTTTATTATTTCTTATATTACACAGGACAGCTTAGTTCTATGTCCCAGCCTGTATTTTGTAAAGGTGCATATACTCTTATTTGTGCCGTAGAGGTTGCTGTTGTTTTGTTAAAAGTAGCCGTACCAGCTGGCGGCGCTATAATTGTTTCGCTAGGTAAACCCCTTTCGGCTAGAGCTGCGTCTAATTCTGCTTGTCTAAATGTACTGCCTCTATACCCTGTGTCTATAACTAAATTACCGTCAAACCAAACTTCAAATTTATCTGGTATACCTATTGCGTTAAAATCTAGTGTTACTGTGCCTACGTCTGTACCTAAATGTATGTTTAAGTAAGTAGGAAACTGCTGTCCACCGCTAAAACTGCTAGACGCACCGCAGTTTACTTGTTCTACTAAACAGTCTGGCGCTGCTACGTTTTGTATAGTCCTTTTATTTACTACGTCCCCCCAGCTATCGTTAGTAGACATATAGCAATATATTTTACCCCAGTTTATTGTATTTGCCATTTTCTTTTTTTTGTTTACGTAAGTAGCTAACTAACTTTTTTACGTTTTTTATTTTTACTTTATACTCTTTTTTCATACTATAAAACCCAGCCTGTAAATGCCGCGCTTTTTTCTGGCTGCATTTGCTCGTTATTATTTTCAAAATATTTAGGAAACTTAGCCGCAGCATTAAAACTCATATAGTCTATAAATCTACGAGTATAAAACTGTGCGCTACTTAAATGCTTTTGTACTAAATAGTCTACTTCGTCTTTACTTACAGCTGCGCCTTTTTCTGACGTTGTTTTAAACAGACCGCCGTTTTTAATCTCAAAACTACAAAAGGGCAAATAGTCCGTCATAGCGTAGTGTATAAGCATAGGCTGTAAATAGTCGCTAAGTAAAGCCTCTGTATCTGTATCTACACTACTATTAAGTATTTTATTAGATATTTCGTCGTATAAAGCGCTACCGCAATACTGTAATATATGCGTTTGCTGCGCTAGTTTAATTGACTGTATAAAAAGGTCAGTATCTACGTTACCGTTTATAATAGTGTTTTTTACTAAGTCTGTTCTATTTATGAATAATGCTGTAGCCATTTTTTAATTATTATACCTCCAATAGTCGTTACTAGCTTTTGCTATTTGCGCTACCTCTGGTGCGTTTTTTTCTATTTTTGCCTCTTTACGTAAACTAGGGTCTAACTCGTTAATTTTCTTAATAGCCTCTGTTACTGTAATTTTTTTGTTGTTTTTTCTTAAATACGTTCTACGCTCCCAATAATGTTTACAGTTTACGCCGCCTTTGTATAACCATATATTGTAAGTGTCTGATCCTGAGGGACTTAGCTCTGAATTTGCACTGCTTTGTTTGTCTAAGTCTTCTTTACGGTATATTTTTTTAGCTGCCCACATTTTTTGGCAAAAATCTCGCTCTGGGTTATTGCTACCCATATAAGCATATCTTACTTTTAAAATACTAGTGTCTTGCTCGCTTGTCTTACTAGGCGTACTAGAAACGACGCTAGCTAAATTTATAGCACTATGTATATTTTCGTCGTATTCGTTAGCTGGCGTAGAGTTAATTAAGTCCCAGTTTTCTAGGTCTTCGTCTTCGCCTACAGTATTTAAACGGTCTAGTACAGCTGTAGCTATTTCGTCTGTAAGATTTGGTCTTTCGTCGCTAAAATCTCTTTTTTGCCCTGTTTGCTCTTCGACCTCTTCGGCACTATTTGCGTTTTCTAAGTCTATAAATTCTAAAGGCTGTAACGTCTTTATATATAGTTTTAAGCTAACATCGTTGTAAGCTAGTATACTATCAAAGGCTTTTAAAATAAGGTCTTGAAACGGTCTAATTACCGTATTGTCAAATAATATTGAGCTGTTTTTTAACTCGTCTGCATTACTCGAAAAACCGTTTCCGTCTCCTTTAATACCTAAAAGCAAAGGACTTGTAACCCTATGACCTATTAGTATTTTTGCGCCGCTTTCACTGCTTAAAAATTGGTATTGTTGATGCGCGTCAGATAGTTGTACGGTTTCTATAGTCGCTTGCTCTTCTGCACCATTGTTAAAGGCTAAAATTATACGTCCACTATTAGACGTGCCAGTATATTTTTGATATATTTTTTGCTCTATTTCTCGCTGCGTCTCTTCATCTGGTATGCCTGAGTTCATATTCATAAGTAAGCTAGGCGACATACCGTTTAAGAGCGAATTTAGGTGAAAATTGCTTATTTCGGTTTCCATTTCTATGTACTGTGTAGCTCCCTGGTAATCGACAGGACTATAGTAGTAAAAGCCTGGTTTATAGGGTTTTATGTATAGTATTTCTATGTCAGCTGTAGACATTCCAAAACAGGGTATACGCTTTAACTCTTTAGCGTTTTTTACGTCCGTCCAGTCACTACTATAATAGTAGGCTTCTATGTCGCCGTCGGCGTTGCAGCGTTCAGCTCTTAGCGTTTCTACAGGAAAATGCTCTACTTGTACTATTTGTGTACGGTCTTGGTTATAAATAACCTGGACGCTAGCCTGTCCGAATAGTTTTAAGTCTATAGAAATACGGCTTAAACAGTCGTCTGTAAATAGTTTTTTCATTACAGCGTAGCCGTTTGGGTTTTTTGAGCTGTCTAAAGCGTCTAAACCTCTACCAGCAATTAGCTGCGCTATACCATTAATAGCCGCCGAATTAGTTGGCGAGCCGTTAAATAAGTCATTAAGGTAACCGAAATAGTCGTTATCTGCGCCGTAACTTACAAACTCTTGGTTTTTGTCTTCAATAATTTCTGGGGACGTATACGTATTTAGGTTTATAAATTTTAAACCGCCTTGCGTATTGCTAGGTTTTTTATTTAATTTTTTCATAATACTATGTAGTCGTTACTATGCGTGTTTTGCGTTTTAAACTCGTTTTTATTTATACTATATTCTAAATGAGCGTTTTGGTTTATTTCTTGCGCCGTACAAAATATTTTGTCTATAGAAAAATAATCTACTCTTTTAGGTAATGCCCACGTATCTGGCGACAAGTCCCATACGTCGTCGTTTTCGTTCCATACGTCATAATTACTACCTAAAGATAAATCGTAAAAATGACCCTCTATTAAATTAAAAACTCCAGTAACTTTAATAAAATCATTCTCTTTAACCATTATAGGCGTATATATAGCCACCTCGTTTGTTTGGTCGTCCCTAAAGTTAATAGTATTACTTATATTATAATCTCTAGGTATAAAATAAAATGTTTGCTCGTCTGTAGTCGGCTTTAATACTTTCATATATATATAACGCTATATTTTAGTTTTTTGCATAAAAAAAAGAGCGCATTTCTGCGCCCTCTTAATAGCCTAAGCATCTACCTATATTAACCCCTTAATTATGCTGGCTCTATTTGTGTAGCACTAACGTTAGCCGTTACTATAGTTGCGTCAGCAAAATATGCTGGTAACGTTTCTTGCGCGTTAAATGTTAGTCCAGAGAAGCCGCTAAGGTCGCCGTAAGCTTGCCCTGTAGTTATTGATCCTCCAGAGCTTTGCACTCCGTTTGTAGCTCCCATTAAAAAGTAGTTACTATTATAGTCTTCTACAAAAATATGGGTTCTAGCCTTTAGTAAGTCGGTTAGTTCGTGTTGTGTAGCTAAATCTAGCTTTTTAAGTGTTACCGTTAAAGTTTGGTCGTAAAAAATACTACCGTTTTCAGCACTCGACGTAATCGCTTGCTCTAAACCGTTTGACCCCTCTACGTCATACTTGTATAGTGTTGGCGTACCGCTAATGCTCTCTAGCTCGCCTGTAGTAGCACTAACTGTCAAAGTACCTAAAGTACCCCAGCTAGCGACGTAAAACGCCTTAATGCCACCTACAGAGCTAGTACACGGCAAAGTACGTCCAATACTTAATGAATTACAGCTCATAATGTTTATGTTTTTAAAAGTTAAAAAAAAAGGGCGGTAGGCTGTTATGAGCTTACCTACCCTTAATTTTGTGAATTTGTTATTTTACTATGCTAAAGTATATAGCGTTACGTCTTGTGAAACTCCGTAAGTTACGCCAGCTTGAAATCTGAGTACAATTCTTACGTTGTCTGAGCCGTCTAAATCTGCCATATCTAAAAGTTTAGCACTTGTCTGTCCCATATCGTTAAGCAATGCTGTACCAAAGAATAAGTTTGATTTTTCAGCTGCTACAATATGGTTTGCTGGCATACCTGGTGCTTTAAATACTTTGATACCCTCAAAGTTTAACGCTCCGTTGTCATACCATAAAGACCCTTTGTTATCTACGCCGTTAGCTCCACCGCCAGCGCCAGTAATAGCACCAAAACCGCCTAAAGCTCTTACGTATTTTTGAAATGCGCCAGTAGGTAAATATAAGTGTAAGTCTTCTTTACCGTATACTGCTGCTGGGATAGCGTCTACTACTTTACCTAGTTCGTCGATAATATTGTCAGCTGTAAAAGCTGTAGCTGTTACGCCAGCTACGTCGTTTACGTCTGTATCTGCTAAAGCCTGTACTGTAAGACCGTCAAATTCGCCAGCGTTTGCAGCAACTCCACCCCAGATATTTTGCTCTGTTTTTTCAGCTACTTTAGCTACTACGTGAGCCATAATATAATCTGCAAAGCTAGTAGGTAGGTTAGTGTATGCACTATTACCCATTTCTAAAGCTAAATAGTCGCTTAAAAAGTCTTTTTTACAAATCTGTAAATTAACTTGAAAAGGGTCTACTTGTAAAATACGCTCAGATAGTGTAATCTGGTCTGCTGTTACTGTAAAGTCACAAGTTGCGTCTGTTACAATTCCTGTAGTGTCTAATTTTTTTACTACCTCTTTGTACTTTACGTTAGGCTTAACTGTAATACCGCCTTTGTCGATAGTGTCTCCAGATAGTAAAGCTGCCGAAATAATTTGTCCTAGATACTGTCCCTCGTAACTAGTTGTAATACTGTCTACTGACCCACCGCCAGTAATAGTTCTTAAATTTGTTTTTTTCATTTTAGTTTAATTTAAATATATTTTTATTATTTGAACATTTTATTAAATACTCTGTCTTTAGTAGTATTAAAATTTGTGTTTTGGCTATATAAATTTGCCTGTGTGTTTTGTTTAGCCTCTGGGTTATGTTTCATAGGCTTGCGTGCTGGTTTTTGACTAGACATTTTTTCTTTTTTCTCTTCGTCTTTGTCTTCCATAGTAGAGTATTTTTTCTTTAACTCTTCTACCTCAGCTTTTACCTCTTCTAGTACTGGTGCGATAACTTCGACTACTGCCTCTACAATAGCTGCCACCTCTTCGGCTGCTGCCTCTGGTACGTCTTCTACGACTACCTCTTCTAGCTCTTCTTTTTGCTCTTCTTCTTCGCTTTTTTCTTCTTCTAAAGCGTCTTTAATTTCTGCGATAGTACCCTCTTCGGTTACTACGATAATTTGACCCTCACTAGTGGTATACTCGCCTACAGGCAAAGCGATCCGTTCGTCGTCAGATACGATAAAAATAGCTTGCCCAGCTTCGAGTACATCTGCCTCTATAACTGTCTCGCCGTCTTCTAACGTCATTTGAGCTAAACCAATTTTAGCACCTAGCAAAGTTTTAATTTGCGATAACATTTCTGTTGCTTTCATATTTATTATTTATTTGTATTTATTATTTATAGAAAATCGTTATTACCAGTATATTTAATTACCTCTCTATATTTAGATACTAACTCGTCGTAAACCATTTTACCACTTAAAGACATCTCGTTAAGTTCGTCGTAGTTTTGAACTAACTCTCTAGGGTCTATACCTAGCTCGCTAGTTTTTTCGTTTAGTTCTTGTATTAATTTTTGTACGTTTTCGCTTGTCTCTTCTAAAAACCTAGCACTACCGTTAATAGCCATTTCGTCAATTTCTATTTTAATAGGGGTCGTAATGTTTACAAACTCGTCTGCTAAATCATCTAGCCTACCCTCTGAGTAATAAATAGCCTCATTATAAGACTCGTCTAAAGACTGATAAAGGTCTTCTAAATCTGACACTACAGATAACGCTATTTTATTCTTAGCCTCAGCTCTTTTTAACTCTGTGTTATGTTTACTGCTATCAAACAGTCTACTAAATACTCTCTCTTTTGTACTCATAGTTTTTACCATTGCAATGTTACTAAATCTAATAATTTTTTTGAGTTATAATGTACCTCTTCAAAATAAGCGTCTTCTATACCTTTAATAGCGAAAAAATCTATTTTAGCTAACTCTTCTAATTGTGTAAAACCGTTTATTACGTTAGGGTCTA
>Ga0206131_10002799_pt1 | contig 20673 bp, 27 predicted proteins | sample Helgoland_Spring_FD_148636 | JGI IMG/M metagenome (GOLD analysis project Ga0206131, IMG submission 148636) | Pelagic subsurface seawater microbial communities from Kabeltonne, Helgoland, North Sea - Helgoland_Spring_Bloom_20160517_1 | ecosystem: Environmental > Aquatic > Marine > Epipelagic ...
CTTGTAGAAAGTGTGATTGTGATATCGTGAGTGCAAGTCGCAAACCAAATTAAATTCGGCTGGGGAGATGACATCGTTTTTTCCCATTCTAAATTTTGACCAATCTTCATAATCTATTTTTTTAAAGTTTACCATCTTTTTATTTTTAAATTGTTAAGCTTTTTCCTGCGCTTATCACAGTTGCATTTAGTGCCTTTAAAAGCGTGATAGGTTTCTACAATATACTTAATGCCGGTATATTTAGTTATGTAGTAAATAATATCTCCTAGTTTCATATCTTTAATTTATTAATGTTCCAAAATTTGCCCAGCTCATTTAGCACAAAGTTAAAGTCTGTATTACCTTTCCTCATGCGCCATTGGCCTTTGTAATAATATTTAAAAACCTTACACTCGTGCAAGTGTATAAGTTTGCTGCTATTATACTGTTCATGCGTTACAAACAATACTATAGCTTTTTTAGTATGCCAGCTATCGCATATTCTTTCTAACACTAATTTTTGCCCAGTAGCCATAGCATTATTAATTCTTTTTATTTCAATTAAAATTAATACCTCATTATCAAACTCTAAAACAGCATCAATATCTGTAGGGTGTATAGGGCCGTTCTGTACTCCGGTAAAATCTACTCCCTGTTTAATTTGTCCGCTGTTTCTTATTAATGTCATAGTATTTTTTTAAGTTTATCTTTTACTTTTTTATATGTAAAATAAAGTGCATAGTATTTAATTTTAGATATCCTAGAAAACTCTGCTATAGATTCTCCATCATTTATTATTTCAAAAACCTTTCTATCATACCAGTACATTTTAGCCAGTTCCTTTTCTACCTTATCGTAAGTTTCCTCATAATTAACATCGCTGTAACCATAATAAGTATCCCCATAATTAGCTATATGCTCATCTAAATCAATAATTTTTATATTCTTTTGTTTTCTTTTTAAATCAATAAATAACGTTTTAAGCGTTTTAAATATATAATAGTAATTTATTTCATCTTTATACATTATATCTAAGCCGCCTTTTTCTAATTGTAACTGTATTTTTATATACATTTCCTGCGTAATATCCTCAGCTATTCTTCTAGTGCAGCCAAACGTGCAAACTATATCAACCCATGTTTCATGCTTTTTAGCTATTAATATTATTTTATCTTGGACCATTACGTTTTTAAAGGGTCATACAAATCATTTACTATTGTAGGCAGGCCAACTTCATTAACCTCAAAGCTAAACGTATTAAAAGCATAACCCCTGCTCCTTTTACATTTAACCGTTACCCACTCTTTATTTACAGTATTTGCTTCTAACTCGATATGAGTTTCACATTTTTTTTCTAGAAAACTACCTAAATGTCCTGTCATTTTAGTAGTACCGTAATTGTGATGAATTACGTTAATTATATGACAGTTAAACTTGGCAGACCATTCCATTAGCTTTTGCACTACTGCATTAGATTCCTCTAAACTGTTTACATCACTTACAAGGTCGGCAATTCCATCAATAATTACAAGTGAGGGAGTGTTTATTTTCTTTTGTAAGTAGTACTCAATAAACTCTAAACGTGTTTTATATCCTATAGCACGCAGGCCAAAAGTGTGATAAATATTAGGGTCTATATCTTTATCCATGTCGTAAACCCTTTTGAATACTTTTTGGCAATGCCATAAGCCCTGCTCAGTATCTATGTGTAATAAGTGGCCTAATCCCCTGTGGCCTTTTATATTGCCACCATATATATTAGAGCCGCTTAAATAAACAGATGCTAGTAAACTAATAAAAAAGGTTTTTTTTGTTTTAGGGGGAGCGCTTACACAACTGAGGTTACCGTAAGTGCCGATGGGTATTGGAAAGCTTTTCTCTCCTGTTTGTTGTTTAATTGTCTTTTCGCCTAAGGATAAAGCTACTGGGGGATACTCTATACTTTGTTTTGTATTTACATAGCAGTCTTCTAAAATAAACTGCATAAGCATATCATGCTCTAATTGTTTTTCTGTCATAGGTTAGGTATAAAAAAAAAGGGTACGTAAAAATAAACATACCCTTTTATAAAGTTAAGTAAAAGGCTATTAAAATGGCAAATCAGAGTTTTCAACTACATGAGCTGATTCTGTGCCTGATATAATATCAAGCTTTTGTTCCTTTTCTGCTAATTTAATTTTTCCGGTATCCCCTACTGCATCTTTAATCCAAACCACCTTTCCATTACCTAAGTAGGTTAAAGGCTTACCAGCTTCCTTTTCTTCCATTGTACGGCTATCAGTTACAGAAACATTGTTCCCATAACGTGTATCATCGTTAATAGATATTGTAAAGTTATACCAAACGTTTCCGTCCTTTCCTTTTACAAATTTTTCTTTTGGCATTTTTGCCACATTAATACTCGCATTAATAATTGCACCCATAGTTTTTAATTTTTAGTTATTTATAAAGTTAATGATTTTTTTTTATTTCTTAAAATTATCCGATTCATCTTCGCCAAAAACTCCAAGTTCATAAAAGCCGGTAAGCTTTAGTACTGCTCGGCTCATGGCCCTTTTCTCAGCCATTTCTGCAACGTACCAACTGTTACAATTACCATCCTTATAGTTATCGCCTTTAAGCGCACTTCCAAAGGTTTCAATACTTTTACCTTCCTTAGCTGCATTAGCTTTAAATACTGCAAACTGTGGTTCGCATTTAATTACATCGTAATTTATTTGTATTTGCTCTATGGCCTGTATCTTGTCTATTCCCTGCCTAGTTATAATAACGTAGTGCTGGTGTTTAAATACATCATCTTTTGTTAAGTCATATTTTTTATACAACTCTAATAGCTTATCTCTTTTCATGTTTTATGTTATTTTAAATTATTATTATCTGATACTTCTAGCATGGCTTCTAACCACATTACCCTAGCCTGTAAAGCTTCTACTCTGTATTTATATTCTAGTAATAAAGTATCCTTTGTTTGGTGTGAGTAGTTTGTTCTTACGTTATCTACATCCATTGTAAAGTGTCTAAGAGTGATTTCTTTTCTTGCAGCTTTTTGTATAAATCCATTTGTGAAAATGCATCGCCAAATAAGGCAGCGTGTTGTAGCTGTAGTTCTAATAACCTAACCTCAGCCCTTACTTCATCTAATTGTGTTTTTTTCATTATTCTATTTTTATGTTCACAGCTAATATATAAACATTTTTGTTAATAAAAAAATGATAGGGCAAAAAAAAAGGCTGTTTATTAAAACAACCCCTTTTATTAACATAAAACAGAATACGTAAATATAGTCAATTACATTTTATCTACAAAGTTTTTGTATTTAATTATTAATTCTTCTATTTCAAAGTTTGCAAGCTTAACTGTTTGCTGCGCTTTAATATGTAACCTATTTGCTGTACCTTTTCCATACTTACTATCAAGATTATTAGCAAAAAGAAACTGCTCTCCTGAGTTCCAAATATTGCATTTTGGGCATTGGACTTGGCAGTTTATTTCATCCCACCTAGTAGAATAATGTTTACGTGATTGAAAATGTCCGTTTTGTAACGCCTTCCATTCATCAACCTTGCCGCATGTAAAGCACGTGGCCATTCCTTCTATTGCGTTTTTTCTTCTTATATATTGACTAAATATAGTATCAAGCTTCTTTACAAGCTTGCTTCTTGTAAGTTTTTTTGGCATTTAATTATCTTGGTGCTGTAAAAAATTGTTACCTAAAGCCTTATCAATTTTCTTTATGGTTTTATATATATACCTGCTATTTTTCTTAACAGTTTCTTTTTCAATCTCTGTGCTATCTTTTCCTAAATTGGTATATTGGCATGCATCTATTTCGAGTAACCTATCAATTTTATCTTTTGTAGTAATGCTGGTAAAATTGTATATTTTATCTACTTTTGCCTGTGAGTATTCTTTCCGCATTTTCTAAAATACAAAAAAAAAATTAGGTATATACAGAAAAAAGTAATAAATTTAGAATTTTTATATATTAGTATAATAAACTATTTATAATTAATTAGTACAAAATATAGTATTTATAAAAGTAATGCGGTTGGGATTATTTCCCTATTGCTTTAAACTTCTCAGCACCTCTAGAACCAAAGTAGGCTACATATACTGTAATAAGTAGAGATTTAAGTAGGGATATCCATTCGCTGTTTACACCAAATTCAATATTTAAAGAATCTAGTAATACTAAAAATATCATAGATACGGTTAAGAATATTAAAGTAAGTGGCCTAGTGTTTTTAGATAACCAGCTATCAGATTTCATGTCAGATTCCCACCTTTTAGAAATTTCTTGCATTTCTGCAATATCTATATCTAATAGCTTTAAAGCCATTTCTTTATCAGCAGGTGTAAGTTTACTATCTTTACTAATTAAGTTTCTTAAAACGCCTAAATAACCGCTATCAGGTAATGCTTCTCCTAATTTAGAGCCTGCTTTAATTAAAAACTTACCAACCCTAGTTTCTGAAAATTTCTTTTTCATTTTTTATTATGTTTATATGCAAAATATAAAATTATAGTTATTGCAATACATACTGGGCATGGGTGTAATAAAGTCATAGTTATTTTTTCTTATTCAGTAAATACCATTTTTGAACTGTATATCCGATAGTAACGGTTAGCAGTACTATTTTTAATATTATATCGATATCAGTCATCGTGATAGTAAAGGTGCTTGCATTTATTAGTATTGTATTGTAGTCGTATTTCATTTCTTATCTATTTGTTCTAGTTTTTTACTAGCCCAGTTAATTCCGCTAGTTCCTCCCCAGCCTAACCATGCAACATATCCTTTATCTTTCCAAGGGGTGTCCTCAAACTCCGAATTTACCTCTGCATTTTTTTTGTGTCTTTGAAAAGCACTCATTCTAGCAATCGTTTCTCGACTTATCTTTTCTCTTTTTGCTAACTGGTTTGCCCTTACCCAGCCTATACGTGTCATTCCTTTTACCTCATCGCCATACTTATCACGCCACCTAAGGGCCTTTTTAGCGTTATTGCTGGCACTTTTTGGATAATCGTTATAAGTCTCTAGGTTAATCATTTTACCCTGAAAAGAGCGGTAACAAATAGCTATAGCCTGCGACTTATCATGGTACTGCATCATCTGCGGTACACACCTCATCATGTAGTCGCTTTGTTTTTCTCCGCTTTTTTTGTTAGGTATTGGCATAACTTAACAGGTTTTACAATTTTTATCTTCTGGCCAAGTTATAAACCTGCCTTTTCTTTGGCATATTAAAACCCTTTTTCTATTAGCTTTTTTACTTACATAAGAAACATGTATCCACTTTGGATTTTCTAATCCAAATTCCCAAATTAATTGGTCAAAATCTAAATTATCTTTTATATAATAAAATATTTCAGAGTTTGTTTTTTTACCCATAGTAGTAATATCTATGGCGTTGCCGGTTAAATGCTGTGATTTATATGCGCCCTTTATTTCTGTATTTAAAGCTTCAGACCTGTAAAAACTATTAACACGTATAGGTCCACCCACCCACTCACGCAAAGGCTCAAATAACTTTTCTGCTATTAGCTCCATGTTTTTTACATGCTCTGCTTTAGGCTTATTAGTTATTTTTTTGCGTTTTGCTGTTTCTGAGTAAGTAGCTTCTTTATACGATATGTTTTTACTTATTTTCTTCATCTTTTATAATTTCATAAGAACCATCCTTTAAATCAATATTAATTTTTCCGTATGATTCTTCTAGTTCAGTTTTTGATTTTTGTTGCTCAACCATAAGCTCTGCGTACATGTGATTTAAACTGTGGATTTGAGTTTGTAGTAATCCCAAGTCGTGCAAAATTGCTCCTTTTTTTTGCTCTTGTTCTTGTAAAACTTTTAATTCTGATTCTTTAATTTTTGACATTTTATTATATTTTTTAAGTTATAAAACAAATATACTAATTTTTACATTTACATTCTTGCTTTAATAAATCTACTTCTGCTTTTAGTTCTTGTATTGACTTAACCAACAAGGGAACTATTTTAGAATAATCAACTGTTTGTGTATTAATTTCTCCATTTTCTTTAATAGCATTTTTTTCTCCACCCACTGCTTGTGGTAAAACTTCTTGCAGTTCGTGAGCCATAACACCATAACTTCTTCTACCATTTGTTTTCCATTTAAAATCATAGACTTTAATGTTAGAAACTTTTTCTAAACCATTAAAATTTTGTAAATCTTCTTTTAATCTATAATCAGAACTTGTTGTAAATAAAGTTGCAGTTCCATTAGTTTGTATTTTACCAACAGCACCATCAGTATTAAAATATTCTTGTAAATCAGTTAAATTATTATTATCAGATGTTTGAACCAAAGTCATTCTTGATTTTGAATCAAATTTAAATCCACTACCAACTAAATTAGATGCACTTGGTACAGATGTCCCTCTAAATAAAATATCCCCCCCAGATGTTATACGCATTCTTTCTACTGCTGAAGCACCTGTTGCATTAGTAGCAAATATCATATCCTGACCATTAGAGCCACTTGTGTTTATGGTGCTTATATAAGAATATCTGTTTGAACCTACATCATCATTTGTATTTGCAGCAAAACCTAACCTTGCTTCTGTGCCAATAGTTGTGCTTTCGTTAACTATAAATAAAGGCACTGTAGGTTGACCCGCATTAGTACTATGAATTTGAAGTTTTGCAGATACATACTCCGTTCCAATTCCTACTTCCCCCCCAGATGTTATACGCATTCTTTCTGTGTTATTAGTGCCAAAAACTAAAGGTAAAGCTGATTCAGTTTGCAAACCAGTAGAGCTATTATTGCTGTATAACGAAGCACTTATTGTTCCTCCATATGATAAATCTACTCTACCAACTGATGTACCATTTATTGTTAAACTTGTATGATTTGTAATACTTCTGGGCGAATCAGTTCCAATTCCTACATTTCCGTTCCATTGAATCCTCATTCTTTCTGCCACATCCGCTTGACCTCTTGTTGTAAAAGTCATATCATTTCTTAAACCAAACGGGTTTTGATTTACAACTTCTATTTTACCCACCTCAAAATCTGCTCCGTGGTCACTATCATCACTTGTAAAACTTATTGTACCAATTATACCTCCAATTTGTGTTACACTATTTAAATCACTTGCAAGTATTAATTTACCTGAAACATTAGCAACTTGAGTACGAGGTTTAGACCTTATTATACCATTAACATCAATAGGGTAATTAGGGTCATCAGTACCTATTCCTACATCCCCTGAATCATCCATCCATACTCTAGTTTGACCACCAGAAACTAAAAACAATTTATCAGTTAAATGTGTATATCCAATTCCACCTCTATATTGTTCGTTTCCACTTGTTCCATCAGCAAAATATAAAGCACCACTAGTATCATTTGCAGTAACTATACTCATTCCACCTTCTCCACTATCTTGTTTTATAACCAAGTTATCTGCTCCAGAATAATAACTTGTAGGTGTGTCAGTCCCAATAGCTACGTTTCCGTTTCCTGTAACAATTAAATCTGTATTTCCTGAATCATCTCTAACTTCAAATGTTTTTCCACTTGCACTATTTCCACCACCTTTAACTAATAAACCATAAGAAGTAGCAGTTGAACCACTATTATTTTCTATTGAAACTAAAGGAGAACCTGATGCTGCTGCACCAAGAAATGTTGCACCAACTCCAGTTATATTCCCTGCAAAAGTTGAGTTTCCAGAACTGTCTATTCTTAATCTTTCTGTGCCACCACCTGAAGCAAAAATCAAATCGTTTGTTGCTCTAACAGCAAAGTTAGTATTACCTGCTGATGCTAAAGAATTAGCATTACCAACAAAACCTAAAGTTGCGTTAGTAGTATTTTTCCAAACTGCATACGGTCCATCAGTATCTGTTGTATTTATAGTGAGGGCATCTTGACTACCATTTACAGCTACGTTTCCTGCAAAAGTTGCATCGCCACCATTTAATATTGAAAATTTTGAAGCTGCTGCAGTGTTATAAACTTCAAAACATTTTGTAGATGTTGCACCTATTAAACCCCTATTTGTTCCAGCTATATTTAATCCAATTAGAGCAGTTGCACCTCCTGTTCTATTTATAGTTAACGGAGTGACTGAACTTGTAACATTTACTGCTCCACCAAAAGTTCCGTTTCCAGAAGTTGTTATACTTCCTAAAACATCTAAAACTCCTTGTACATTAGCGCCTGTTTGATTTACAACTAATCTATAAGCACCACCATTTGAATCTGCTCTAAAAACTTCTCCTGTAGTTGCTAATACTTCTAACTTTGCATTTCCTGTTTGACCTATTCCTACATCTCCTGAAAAGGATGCGTTTTGTGAAGTGTCTAAAGTAAGTGCAGTTGTATTATTGGTTAAAAAAGTTAAATTATTAGAATCAGATGTTTTTATATTAAATGCTTTACCTGTAGAAACTATGTTATGATTAACTGCAGTTAAATTTGTTACAACACTAAAAGAACCCCTGTTAACTGACAAAATATCGCCATCTCCTGTAAAGTTACCTGTACTAGCTTCAAATCCTGCAACTTGTAAATCTGCTGCTACATAACCTGCACCACCAATATCAACAGTTGTTGTAGGCTCTACTGTTGTGCCTTTAAATAGCTTAAATTTATTAGAATCTGATGCGTCAGAAAACAATCCTAAGAATCTATCTGTACCATCATTGTAATCTCCATATAATCCAATGTCTAAACTATTAGCTGTATTGTCTTTCGCTAATTGTATCAATGGGTCTACTACTGCTAGTGTTTGACTGTTTACAGTTGTTGTTGTTCCGTTTACAGTTAAATCTCCTGCTATTGTAACATCCCTACCAAAACTTGCATCAGCATTTCTTGATATTGTTAATGCTGTTGTGTCTAGTGCGTTTGCATCAGATACTTTAAATAATATTGATTTTGTTACAGCAGCTTGATTTATATATAAATCTCCTGTATTGTTTTTTAAATAACTATTTGTTGCATCGTGTCCTATTCTTAAATCTCCTGCATCTCCTGCTCTAAACTCGTTTCCATCATAAACAAAAATACTGCCACCTACAGCTTCTATACTTCCTGATACTTGTACTCCTATGTTTGTAGTTTCAAACTTTTTAGATGCACTATAATATAAACTAACTGAACCACCTTCAATAGCAGTTAAATAATTTTCTCCATTAGATGCCCATAATCTTAAATTTGTTCCTTGTAACCTTAATTCTCCTGTGCCATTATCAACAATCCTACTATTACTACCATCGTGATATATTTCAAGGTCAGAACCTGCACCATAAATAGACTTTACATTATCTCCGTGTAAAGTATCGCCTGTCATAGTTCCACCTGCTAATGGTAAGAACGAGCCACCACTACCTGTAATTGTGCCTGTTACTGTTAAATCTCCTGTAACTACAGCACCTGCATTACTTGTATAAAATCTTTCAGTATTATTAAAATATAATTTTACACTAGAATTTTCTATTGCTTGTAATTGTATTTTATTACCTGCTGCATTTGTTATTCTAACTTCATTAGACCTTATATTTAATAAGCCTGTTCCAGTATCTGCAATAAGTGAATTAGAACCATCGTGGTAAATCTGTAAATCAGAACCTGCACCGAATAAAGCTTTTCCGTTATCTACAAAAGTTGCATTTGCTCCTACTGATACATTTGTTGTAGTAGATAAAGCACCTGTAATTGCTACACCTGTTGATGAGGTTACTAATTTTTCTGCGTTATCATAATAAAGTTGAACAGAACCATTTTCATTAAACCTACCCATAAACTCATCAGTAGTACTTCCTTTAATTCTTACGCTACCAGAACCTAATATATTTAAACTTCCAGTACCAACATCTTTAATATAACTACTTATTCCATCGTGAAATATCTCTAAATCACTACCTGTTCCATATATGCTTTTAACATTGTCGTTTAAAACAATATTACCTGTCATTGTACCCCCTGCAAGTGGCAAGAATGAACCACCTGCTCCTGTGATAGTTCCAGTAACTACAAGATTTCCTGTTACTTTAGAGCCATCTGTTAAAGTTTCAAATCTTTTAACATCATCATAATATAAACTTACTGCACCATTAGTTGCAAAAGTTGCTAAAGTTTCTGTTCCACTATTAGACTGTATTTCTAAGTCGTTAGTCCAAATTTTTAAAAACCCAGTTCCTACTTCATTAATATAAGAATTAGAGCCATCGTGATAGATTTGTAAATCACTTCCTGCTCCGAATATTGCTTTACTAGAATCAGTAAACGTAATGTCATCACTAGCGCTTACTACAATATCATTTCCACCTGTTGTATTTCCGAAAGATAAAACTTCCTGTAAAGTATCTGAAGTAGCAAATTTACTATCTACATATAGTTTTACAGCAGCACTTGTAGGAAGTGAAGTATTATTATCAAAGTTTTCTATTCCATCAGTAGAAGTTACGTAACGTGTTATAGTAACGCCTGTGCCTGTATCTTTTAATGAACCCCATTCTAGTATATTACTTACTTTAAAGTCCCCTGCTGTGTTTAAAAACAGCCCTGATAGGTTGCCTGAGCCATCAGATAGTTCCCTTAATGTAGCATTTAGTACCGCATTATCTACAGTCTTTAATAGGCCTTCATACGTTGCGGATATTTTAGTGTTAAATAGAGTTGCCATTCTTAGTGTTTTTTAATTTGTTTTTTTTTATTTTTTTTAAGAAAACTTTTAATTTTTCTATATTTTTTTCTTTTACTTTATATTTCATAACACCCAGCCGTTAAACGTTGCATCATAACTTGGATAAATATCATCATTTATGTTACTCGTGTACTCCGGATAGGTTGTTTGGTTAAAACTCATGAAATCAATAAACCTTCTTGAATACCATTCTGCGTTAGTTCTTGCTTTTTCTGTTAAAAAATCTACTTCTTCCTTGCTTACTGTATCTGCGTTCTCGCTACGGTGCTTATACATTCCACCGTTTCGTATTTGATATGCACTAAAGGGAATATAATCTACCTGTGAAAACCATATAAGCATAGGCACTACATAATCATCTAATAGCGTTTTCCACCTAGCATTAGCTGGTAAATCAATACCTGCTACTATAGCCGCTGTTAGTGCGTTATACATTTTAGTTCCTAAATAGTTTTGAATATGAATTTCCTGCGCCAGTTTAATGAATTGTATATACTTATCTGTATCTACATTTCCATCAATTATTGAGTTTCTAACTAAATCTGTTCTATTTATAAAAAGTACTGTTGCCATAATTATTCTCCTTGAGGGTTTCCGGGCAAAAAGCCCTTGTTTGGTAAGTTTCTAGGTTGTATAGATACCTGATAGGGGTTAGTAACCTTATAGCCTAATATAGCGGCCTGTCTAGTACCTATAATATCCTGTGCATCTTTTGTGTTAATCTTTGCGGATTTGCTTTTATAAGTAACTCTACGCCATGAATGATGACAGTTACCTCCGCCTTTCCAAAGCCATATAGAATACGTATCAGCTCCCTCAGGACCCCAGCCCGGATTCACTTTTTGTGTACCCATAGCTATTATATCTTTTTTACGGTATAATTTATTAGCTTGTTTCATGGCCCTGCAAAACTTTCTAGCATTTGCTCCTACTTTTCTAGGTGCATAATAGTATCTAACTCTAAAATAGTTTTCGCCAATCTTTTTATCTTGCTCAGATTTAGTGTTAGGGTATGCGCTACCGGTACTTACTACAAATTTCCACATCTTACCTAGCAATGATAATTTTTCTTGGCTCTGTGCGTTTAATTCATGTATTACCTCATCTATTTTATCATCCTTAGTATAATCTACAGCTTGGTCATATATAGGTTCCCACTTACTCTCATCTATATCCTCGCCTAAAGCTATTAACTTGGCTGCTACTTCTTCATCATCATTCTGTTCATCTGCTGAGCAGCATAACCTTTCTACCTTAGACTGCTCTATGCAGTTAGGAACTTCTTTACCATCTTTAATTTTAGTGCCGTATTGTTCGTATCCATCCCAGCATGGCGCTTTTAACTCCTCGTGGTTCTCGCATGGCATGTAATATACTACACCCTCAACCTCGTGTTCATGGTATCCTTCACATCCTTTTTCTTCTGCAACCTTAATTGCTTCTTCTTTAGTATCGTAAGCCGTTTTACCATCAATAGTTTTAAGCTCTACCTTAGCAAGCTTACTTTCCATTTCAACACCTGTTTCTTCTTCTATTGTTTCTTTGTCTTGTATATCAGTATCAACCTCAGTAAACTCTAACGGCTGTAACGTAGTAAAGTATAGGCGTAAGCTTATATCATTGTACGATAGTAGTTTATCAAAGCAATCAATTAAAAGCTCTTGAAAGGGCCTTATAACGGTATTATCCATTAATAAACTAGCAGTCTTTATTTCATCTGCATTATTACCCAGTCCGCTTTGGTCTTTAATACCTAAAAGCATAGGCGATACAATACGATGCGCTACCATTATCTTTTTAGTACTCTCCTCGCTTAGAAACTGATACTGGTTATGTGCATCACTAAGCTGTACTGGCGTTATTTCTGCTGAGCTTTCTTTATTATCGTTAAAAGCTAGTATAAACTTACCAGCATTACTAGAGCCTGAGAATTTAGCAGCTATTTTGTTTTCTATTAATTGCCTTTCCTCTTGATTTGGAGTACCATTATTGAAATTTATGAGCATACTAGGGCTAAGGCCATTCAGTATATTGTTTAAATGATAGTTACTTACTTCTTCTTCTAGCTCTGCATACTGTAATCCACCTTGATAATCGACAGGACTATAGTAGTAAAAACCTGATTTGTAAGGTTTTATGTAATATATTTCTATATTTTCTTTTGACATACCGTAAGCTGGTATTCTTAAAGGCACATCACTACGTTTTATATTAGGCCAATCCTTAAAATAATAATAAGCCGGCACTTCGCCATCTTCATTAGCCTTTTCAGCCCTTAGGGTTTCTATTGGCATGTGTTCTAGCTGTGCTATTCTTTTTCTATCCTTTGTATAAATAACTTGTATAGCGCATTGGCCCATTAACTTTAAATCGTAACACAGTTTTCTTACTACATCTTTTTTAAATAAAGTAATCATTTGCGCATATTCGTTGGGCTTTTTATTTGCATCTGTAGCATTTAACCCTTTGCCGTAAATAGCCTGACTAATACCGTTGATGGCTGCATTGTTGGTTGGACTACCATTATATCTGTCTATTAGATACTGGAAATAGTTATTGTCTGCGCCATATTCTATCCAGTCTTTGCCGTTTACTTCTTTTATTTCTGGGCTTGTATATGTGCTTAAATTTACAAAGCCAAACTGTGATAATTTAGAAGCCTTTTTAAACTGGCCTTTATCATTTCTTAATCGTGTTTTTTTCATCTTACTGTATAAGTGTTATTATAACCGCTATAGTGCGTGTATTGGCCTTTATTTAGTTTATAGTAATCATTTTGATTTAATTGGTCCACATCTTGGTCTGTGCAGAAAATTTTATCGTTATAAATATCCACCATTTGCCCTTCATCTTCATTCCATTTAACCTCATAAAAATTCCAAAGACTATAATTAGTGTTCCAAAAATTAAAGTCAATATAAAGTCTTAAATCAAAAAAATGGTTTTCTACTAAAACTGGATTGAAAACATTATCAAACGTTAAATAATTACCAGCAATAGTAGCTGCGAATATATCGTATTGCTTTACTACATTAGTACTATCATCCCTAATATCCATGCTAAAAGAAGCACTATATTCTCTAGGAATTACTGAAAGCGTTTGAGCCGCAGCCGAAGTAGTTAAAATTATCATACACTTATATAACGTAAATAATAGGGTTATTTGTAGAAGTGTCCACCTAAAAAAAAAAGCACCCTATAAAGAGTGCTTAATTTACTAACTAAAAATTAATGATTATTATTATGGTATTACCGGCACACCAACTGGCGTTGGGTCTATTTGTGCTGGGTCCCCTGTTACTGCTGATGCTAAGAAATACGGTGCGTATTCTTCTAAGCCTTCAAAAGTAAGTGTAAATCCTGATAAATCTCCAGCCGCTGCTCCTGTTACAACAGTTCCGCCTGTGCATTCCATTCCATTTTCAAATCCGCATAAAAAGCTATTTCCGTAATAATCTTCTACAACTATGTAAGGTCTAGCTACTGCAAGCACTTGTAATTCTGCTTGAGTTTGTGCATCTAAGAAAGTTAATGTTAAATTAAGTGTTTGGGTGTAAAAAGTAGTTCCATTCTCTCTACTGCTTGTAACAGTAGTTTCAAGGCTAGAATTTCCCTTTACATCATATTCGTAATAAGTAGGGCTACCTGTAACAGTAGCTTCTTTAGTAGTTGAATCAATACTTACTCCTGTTAATGAGCCAAAGTCAGCGAAATATACTTTTTTTATTCCGCCAAAAGCTGATTTACAAGGTATTTTTCTACCTGTTGTTAATGTACATGCCATTTGATATATATTTTGTAACCTACAGAGTATCAGGTTTTTACGCCCAATACTCATTCAGTTGATTAATTAATTTTAAGCGTACTCAACAATGTCAGAAGCGATTCCAAATTGTACCGCAGAAGTAAATCTCATTACCATTCTCACATTATTTGAAGCATCTAAATCCTGCATATCAAGAACCTTGATAGCATTTGTGTCATTTAGAAGTCCAGTTCCAAAATATAAGTTGCTACGTTGTGCAGCATACATTTTGTTCGCTGAAAGACCCGGACAAACAAAGATTTTAACTCCGTTTACAGTTAGTGAACCGTTGTTCCACCATTGCGTACCTTGTGCGTTTGTACCATTCGCTCCTAATCCGTTTGCTGCAAATCCTCCTAATGCTTGTACGTAAAATTTCGCTGCTGCACTACCTATGTATAAGAATAAATCTTCCTTACCATATAGGGCTGCTGGAATTGCATCTACAACCTTAGATAATTCTGCTATGATATTTCCTGCATTTAATCCACCTGCTACTGCTGCAACTTGTTGTCCTGCTGGAATATCGCCTGCTGCTGCTGATGCTGCAATAAGTTTTTCAAAACCATCAAAAGAGTTATTTGTTGCTGCTGCTGTATCTCCTTGCCATATACAGAACTCTGTATTTTGCGCTACTTCTGCTGCAACATGTGCAATAAGGAAGTCAGAGAATTTAGGCGGTAAAGATTGTCCTAAACCAAATCCCATTTGCTGACTTTCCCAGTCATTTACAAAGTCATATTTACATAACTGTAGATTAACTTGTAATTCAACTGGTTGAATAATTCTTTCTGTAAGTGTTACAGAACTGTTTGGTGTAAAGTCGCATGATGCTGGGCTTACTAAAGCTCCAGTAGCTAGTTTTTTAATTACTTCTTTAAAAGCGATATTTGCTTTTACAGTTAAACCGCCGTCATCGATTGTCGAAGCCGACAAAAGAGCTGCTGCGATGTACTCCCCTGCGAATTGACCGGCATAAGTCGTTGTGATATTTACCGCTGTCGCTAATTTTACATTTTTAAGATTGCTCATTTTTTTATTATTTGTTTAATTTATTTAATACTCTATCTAGTGTTGTGTTAAACCTACCTTTTGCAAATTCAACTTTTTTTGTATTGCTAACAGCTTCCGGATTATGCTTAATTGGTTTTGCTGCTGGTTCCTCAGAAAATTCTTCTTTGATAGTTCTTGATTTTGGTTGTCTAGAAGTTTCATCTTCCATTTCTACTTCCTTATCTTCTTCTTCCATTTTATTTTCCTTATCCCCTTTTAAGTCAGCTATAGCATCTTCAAGGTTTTGTATCCTTTTTTCCATGCCTTCCCAGTCTCCTACTTCTGCCATTTTCTTTTCTTCTTTGTCATCTCCGTACTCATCTTCATCTTTTAAATCAGAAGTAATTTCTTCTCCTTCTTTATCTTCTTTAGCTGGTACTTCATCTGAAACTTCTCTAACATCATCTATTCTTCCTTCCTCAGCAACAACAACTAAGCGGCCATCTTCTAATAGGTATTCTCCTACTGGCATGGCTACTTTCTCATCATCTGTTACAATGAAAATTTCTTTGCCTTTTTCAAAAGACTCTGCACTTACTATAGTGCCGTTTTCTAGTTTTGTTTCTTCAAGTTTTACTTCTATGTTTAGAAGCGTTTTAATTTGATTTAACATTTCGGTTGATTTCATATTATATATATAACGGTTATTAATTACTATTTTGTATTTTCAGTTCTAAGTTCTTGTAATAACTCCTATACCTTGCGCTCGCATAGAACCATCGCAGCACTTAATAGAATAGGTGTTTGTATCCCAACACAAACAGGCCCTACTGCTTCCAACCGGACTAGTTCTACTGGGTATAAATACGCCTTTACTTTTGTTATTCTGTCGCATTATTATCGTTTGTTAAAAGCTCTTTAATTTTATTAAGTATAATATCATTTTCTGAAAAATCCTCTTTAATTTTTTCTTTAGGTCTTTCCATTTTATCAGCAAAATAGCCTTCTATTGAGAATCCTTTTACCTTATTTGTTTTAACATATTCACTCCATACTTCATCGTTATTTACTTTTACAGCACCCATCCAAGTTCCTACTGGAACATTAAGCCCATACTTTCTAGACTTATCTTGGGTTTCACTTTCAACTATCCAACTCTCAACTAACGTCAAACCATTCAAGGCCTGAGCGTGTTCAAGAGTTGAATTGTTTTGGTAACCGTTTTTTAAAAACATTTGCGATGCTTTTACTATTGTATCTTTAGAAAAGAAAATGTAGTATTCTTCTCCTTCATCTCCTTTTCTGTATATTGGTTTATTAGGTATCAATAAAGCACCTAATAATATTTTTTTCTCTTTATCTATTTCTGCTAGCTTTATTTCTTCTGAATTTAAAGCAACAAAATCAGACTCTATGGCAGGGCTTTCAACTATACTTATAGCTTCTATTCCTGCATCCTCTTGTTCCTCATCTAATATTAATTCTACTATTCTCATAATTATATAACGTATTTAAAATTCAATTTTGTATTTAATCTATAGTAGCACCTGTAACAATGTTACGGTCTAAGCTTTGCGCAGTACTTACATCGTTAGCTACTACAAAAGTTTGTATAGGCTGCTGTGATTGCCCACCTATTGCATCTGCTAGCTGATTTGTGCTACCTGCTCCAACTATATTAAAAGCTGGCGGAATAGATGCTGCTGCTGGTGCTGCTGGTGCGCCACCCCCTGTGCCTGCTGCTGGGTTACCTCCACCACCCCCTCCGGTTGCTTTTGGATTTGTTTTCATTATATCCTTTACAGACTTGAAACCTATACTAGCTATAGTAGCTATATTGGCTATTTTAAGGGCTATTCCAAACGGTGTAGCGGTCTTTGTTGCTAATTCGGCTGTTATACCTTGATAAGTATTTATAAGCGCTGCTGCGGCTGCTGCTGCTTTACCTGCTTTTGAGTTTTCTCCTAATAGGCCTGCTACAGTTGCAAAGGTTTGTTTTGCCATATCCAGCTCTGCCTTAGCTTTTATATCATCTGCTGCTATTTCTTGGTCGTTATAAAACTTAATAATAGCTAACCTTTCTGCTTCTGTACCTTTTAGCCTTTGCAATTCTTCTAAGTCTTTAGCTTTTTGCTCTGCTAAGGACATTTCTTCTTCCTCTAGTTTAGATGCTAAGAACGCTTCTTTTTCTTCTGCTAATAAAGTTGCTTCTTCTTCTTCTATTATTTTCTTTTTCTCTTTAAAAGCCTGCTCTATATCTAAAAGCATTTGTTCTTCTTCTTCCTTAGATAGTTTAAGTTCTTCTAACGCTAATATTCTAGCTTCTTTTTCTGCTTCTATTTCAGCAAACTTATTTTCTTTGTCTTTAATTTTTAAAGAATCCTTAAAGTCTTGTACAGCCTGAGCGTTTGCTATTTCTTCATCTGCAAGTGTTTTTGCAGCAGTTGCAGCTTCTGTGTTTAAAGCTATAATTTGTGTTGTAACCTCTTTTGCTTTTGTAAGCTTAGCTGTTTCCAAGTTTATAAGCTCAGCTTTTAATGCAGCTTCTTCTTCTAAATCTTCTTTTGTACTATCGCCTAAAGCGTTTTCAGCTATTTTAGCATCTAGCCTTAGTTGGGCTGCTTCTATTTCTTTTGCAGTTATTTCATCCTCTAACCTACCGGCTTCCTGTAAAAAATCTATACGTTCCTGTAAGCTAAACTTTTCTTTATCTACTGCCTTATTAAGTAAATCAGCACGTTCTTTATTTGCCTTAGCCCTATCTACTACAATTTGTCTATCTAATTTATCAGCTTGCGCTCTTTGGTCTGCTATTTGGCCTGCTATTTTACCTTCCTCTGTAATTTCTTTTATTAATTCCTTTGTACTATTAACTAAAGCTTCTGTAGCTATTACTGCTGGATTTAAAGCCCTGTTTAAACCTACAATTCCTTTTCCTGCATCATCTAAAGCACCACTAAAATCGCCACTAAACAGCTTAGATATGGCTGAACCCATGAAACCTAAACTTTCAATAGCTAGGTCAATCTTATCCATTACAAATTCTTGAATACTATTGCCAAAACCTTTTAAAGTTTCTATAGGGTCTGTAAACAAACTAATTAAACCACGCCCTAAAGCAGCTAGCCTGTCTGTAAATACACCAACAGTAGCGCCTATAACGCCCATTAATTTATTAAACTGGTTTTGCCCTTCCTCAGAGCTTGTAAAAGCTTTTCCTAAAGCTAAAATAGCTATTAATAAAGCACCTATTCCAGTTCCTATTATAGCAACCTTCATTAAGTTAAGGCCCTTAGTAGCGCTGCCTACACTTTTAGTCATACCTTGTAAGCCTGATATAACTCCACCTGTTTTAGAGTCTATCATGCCCAGCACACCGCTATAATCAGCAGCAGCTTCTTCCGCATCTTTCATTTCTTGCGTTGCAACCTTTCTATCTTTATTAACTTGTTTTAAAGCTATCTTTTCATCTACTAAACGCTCTTTAGTTACTTTAATTTTATCGTTTAAATCTTTACGTTTAGCTAAATCTGTTGCTGAGGTTTTGTTAAGCTCCTTTTGGTATTGCCTAAGTTCTTTTTCAATATCATCTATTAAGCCCTCTTGTAGCTCTAGTGATTTGTTAAGCTCATCTATATTCTTTTGCGCTTGCTCTGTGGTTAGCTTTAAGCTATATTCTCTTACTTCGCCCATTTTATGTTATTTTTAATAAGTTTTGTTGCGCTTTTAAGCGTTTTAGGCAAAGCATATTTACCCTGTGCTATCCTAATATTATCAGTTTCTCCCTTTGCTATTTGTAGCAATTCTATTATATTTTTTATCATAATTTTAATTTAAGGTTGGCCACATGCTATAGCTGTTATTACTCCGTTAGTGCCAATAATCATAGACATAACAAAACCTGTATCACAATACCTAGTTGCATCATTATCTACACCTGTTTGAAAGTATGTACCTGCTGTTGGGAAGGCAGTTAATGCTTTGTTTGTACACATTATATCTCCAACAGACAAGTTTCTAACTGCACCAATAGATGACCTGTAATATAAAAAACCTAGAGAACCTTGATATGAAACATTATCAATAGTTCCATAAAAAAGGCTGACTTTGTTTAATAGCTCCATGCTGCTTTTACCGTTTTGTAGGTTTGTAGTTATTGAATTAATTATATAATCTCTAGAGTTTATAGTAAAGGTGTCATTTAACTTAAAGTTGTATAATATTTTTAATGGTAAAAACGCAGTTATTTTAGTTATTCTTCTGCTAGTGTTAAACACATCTATTATGTATTGACTGTGAAAGTCTGCAAATAACGTATCAGTAAAAGCCTGTGTAGGCTCATACTCGTTCAACTCTTGTCTAAAGTTTAAGTTTGTTTGGCTAGTTGTTGCACTTAAAGCTAAGCTGTTTGATGGTATCCAGTAAGAGTTTACAAAAGTTACCTGTGTAGTACTTCTTTGAAAGCTTAAATTAGTTCCGGCTACTTTTCTAATAGCATAAAAAATTAATGGCTTACCTATAAATGGCTGTTGATTTTCATTTACACTCCATCCCCATTGTATATCTGTATTAGCTCCACCGTTTCCATTTAGTAATCTTTCATATTTCATGTGTTCAAAAGGCACAGTTAAATTATAAACTTCTGTAGATGCGTTATAGTTTACACCCCCTGAGCCATCGCTTTCTGTTCCACCTATATAACCTAACGAACCCCAGTTAGTGCCGAATAGTTGATTATGCTGTTTAGCAAAAAACGTTCCTGTTCCTTCATACTTATACAAAATTTCTTTATATGGTAAGGCTACATTAACTTGACTTGCTGTAACATCTACAAATTCTGATATATTGTAATTTACAGGCGCATCATTACCGTTAATATCAGCAGAGGTATAAAAGCTATTACTCACACCTTGCGAGCCATCTAAAGGCCTTACAACTATTGTAGCGCTATCATCTACATAAGCTACTAAATTAAACATTTTAAAAAGCCCTGTAAGGAATGACATTATACTTACATCAGGTATCTGTTCGGCAGTAACAAATTCAAAAGTAGCTGCGCATGTAAACTGTGATATTGTAGCAGTATCATTGTAGCCTGTTGGCGGCTGGGAATCTCCATATCTTATAATTCCCTCAAAGTTCCAAGCTATAGAACTTATAGTCATAGCTGCTGGGTGTATTATACTTACTGAATAAACGCCATTAGCGACTAA
>Ga0206131_10002803_pt1 | contig 20649 bp, 30 predicted proteins | sample Helgoland_Spring_FD_148636 | JGI IMG/M metagenome (GOLD analysis project Ga0206131, IMG submission 148636) | Pelagic subsurface seawater microbial communities from Kabeltonne, Helgoland, North Sea - Helgoland_Spring_Bloom_20160517_1 | ecosystem: Environmental > Aquatic > Marine > Epipelagic ...
CTAAAAAACCTGCAGCTAAAAAACCTGCAGCTAAGAAGAAATAGGTCTTTTAATTTACTGAAAAATATTGACCCATCAACATTATGTTGATGGGTATTTTATTTAACCAATATTTTGCAATATGAAAAACACAAATAAACCCACATATTTAAAGTGGCTATTTACAGAGCACAAAACAGGAAAGTTGAAATTTTTACTAATGTTAATTGGTATAGTGCAATCATGTTACATTACGCCTTTAATTATAGATGAATATAATTATGGAATGCCAATTATTGTTGCCATTCTTGGAATTGTAGCGTCTTATGGATTTACTATAGGTATTGCCATACAACCTTTTTCTATATATAACAGACTAGTTAAAATAGGTTGGTGGAAAAATAATTTATAAATTTTAAATTAATTTTTAATAATCTTCCAACTCTCTAATGGGTTGGTTTCATATTTTAAAGGCGTTTCTCTATATATTAAGAATTTGAAACTCTTACCAGGAACAAGACTATCGTTCCCTTGAATTTTTACATAGTCACCATCTTTAAGTTTTTCACTTTCTGCAGCGTCTACTATTTTAAACAAATCATCTAACTGTCTTTCCATTTTGACTGTAACGCCTTCAAAGTTCAATATAACTGTTTCACCTGGTTTACTATCAAATATGCTTTCTGAAGCTTTAACATCTTCTTGTGCTGCCATTTCTTCGTAAGATTCTTTTATTAATTGTCTGATAACTTCTTTTGTAATTTTCATTTTTTTATTTTTGTAAAAATTGTTACCTATAAATATAGGAATTTTTCTTTTTTTCTTGTAATTTTGTAATATTATGAGCACAAACCCAATTGTCATAACAAAGCTCAAGTCTAACTATAAAGTGGAATATAATTATAGGAAGAATTTGAGCGACTTCATTAAAAGCTTCCCAGATGACCAAAGGAAGATAAATGTAGATTACATACAAAATCCTGATGGTACTGGTTATGAGAGTTGGTATAGAGTTATTTCTGCTGGGTACATAGGTAAAGTTATATCTTTCATAAAAGATAATGGTATGCCTTTTAAGTTTACCAATTTAAGTCCTGAAGAGGTTGAGATATTAAGAAAAAATTTTGTAAAAAGACAAGAGTCTTTGCTTAAGGCATTGTCTATAAAAACAGAAAACATAGACACTTCTAAGGTTGATTTCTCATTCATGAATATAGAGCCATATGATTATCAAAAACAAGCTGCAATATTTTTTGACGCTTGTAATGGAAGAGCTTTGTTGGGAGACCAGCCAGGCGTTGGAAAGACTGCGGCGGCAATGACTTATGCTTGTTGGAAAGGTAAAAAAACATTAATCGTATGCCCAGCAAATCTTAGATTAAACTGGAGAAATGAAATACATAAATTCACGAATGAAAAAGCTTTTGTGTACAAGTGGAAACCAACTAAAAAATCAAAGAAAATCAATAATTCCAAAGAAGAATCTATGTTTCATATTATGAGTTATAGCTCTTTGGATACATACATAACAATAGAAATGTCTCACACTTGCAAGAACGTATTTTGCGGTTGGAAAGAGAGAAATAGTAAAAAAAGATATAAAGACAAAACTTGCCCCAATTGTGGCGTGAGAAACATGATTGCCTCAAGAGCAACTAAAAATATAACATTCACACCAGATAAAATGGGAGAAGTTTTAAATGCGGAGGATTATGAAATATTGATAATGGATGAGGCTCATTATATCAAAAACAACTCAGCAGACAGAACTAAGTTGGCAAAGAAAACTTTAAAAGATATTCCTCAAAAACTTTTACTTACTGGTACAGCCATAAAAAGCAGACCCTACGAATTCTTTTCGCTACTTAATTTCCTTTACCCAGAAGAATGGAGTAATGCCCACTCTTTTGGCGTTAAGTATTGTGCTGCAGAAAAAAACAATTTCGGATGGGATTATAATGGAGCATCTAATCTAGATGAGTTGTTTGAAAAAATATCACCATTCTTTCTTAGAAGGTTAAAAAAAGACATTCTAAAACACTTGCCTCCAAAAACTTACACTGCTATACCTATAGAGCTTAGCCCTATAGAGATGAGAGAATACAATAAAATTAAAAAAGGCATAAAAGAAGAGAGTGCTCAAGATGACCAAGAGGCTGACAATAGAATGAATCACTTAACTAGGATTCAAAAGTTAAAACAGTTTACTTCCGAAATAAAAATGAAAAGAGCATTTGATTTTATTCAAGACATTATTGACGGAGACGAGAAGGTTGTTGTGTTTAGTCAGTATAAAGGAATTTCTTACGAAGTTGCTAATAAGTTCGGAGATAAAGCAGTCGTATTTAATGGAGATATTAATTCAAACAAAAAAGAAGAGGCTGTAGAGGCTTTTATGACAGATGACAATGTCAAGGTCTTCTCTGGAACAATAGGAGCAGCAGGAGTCGGTATAACGCTTACATCGGCAAGTATTTCTATATTCATTGACCAACCATGGACTAGTGCAGATAGAGAGCAGGCAGAAGACAGAATACACAGAGCGTCCTCCACGTCAGATAAAATACAAATCATAAGACTTATATGTCAAGATACAATCGATGAAGATATAGAAAAGCTTTTAAATCAAAAATCCTCAATATTATCTAAAGTTTTAGATGGAAAAGAATTTGAGCAGACAGTTGAAGTTAAAGACGGTAATATATTCGGAGATTTAATAAAATTATTATACAATTAAAAATATGAAAAAACTAAACACTATTTTATACATTCTAATTTTGAGTTTCTTAATTACAGGATGTGCAGACGTAAGCCCTAACGCAATCGATTGCGTTAATGAATCTTCTTATGGATTCTTTGGGGGTTTATGGCATGGACTAATATCAATATTTTCTTTTATAGGAAGCCTGTTTATGGATGATGTGGCAGTGTATGCCTATAACAACAATGGAGCCTTTTATGATTTTGGTTTTTTACTGGGGGTTGGGGCTTTTGCTTCTCGTGCGACAAAGTAGTAATTTGACAATTACAAAACACATATTACTAGAAGACAGAAAGTCAATCAACGGACTAGAAGTGTCTCATAATCTAGGGTCAATGAATTGGCATGAAGCAAAAATTGCTTGTAAAAAATTAGGACTAGGATGGAGATTGCCAACAAAAGACGAATTAAATATGCTTTATGAAAATAAGGAAGAAATTGGCGGTTTTGCTAATGTCAACTATTGGAGTTCTACGGAGTACGGTAACGCCAGTGCGTGGAAGCAGAGTTTCGGCAGTGGTTTCCAGAACTTCAACTTTAAGGCCAGCCTCAACTATGTTCGCGCTGTTCGGGCTTCTTAACAATTTAACTATTTAACCATTTGACAATTACAAAACACATACTACTAGAAGGCAAAAAGTCAATCAATGGATTAGAAGTGTCTCATATTTTGGGTATATTGAATTGGTATGACGCAAAAATTGCTTGTCAAAAATTAGGAGCAGGATGGAGATTGCCAACAATAAAGGAATTGAATATGTTTTATGAAAACAGGGAAGAAATTGGCGGTTTTGCTAGTTTCAGCTATTGGAGTTCTACGGAGAACGATAACTACTATGCGTGGAGTCAGAATTTCACCAATGGTATACAGAGCAACTTCAATAAGTACGGCACTGGCTACGTGCGTGCTATTCGGGCTTCTTAACAATTTAACTATTTAACCATTTGACAATTACAAAACACATACTAATAGAAGGCAAAAAGTCAGTCAACGGACTAGAAGTTTCTGATAATTTGGGTATAATGAATTGGTATGACGCAAAAATTTACTGCAAAAAATTAGGAGCAGGATGGAGATTGCCAACAAAAGACGAATTGAATATGCTTTATGAAAACAAGGAAGAAATTGGCGGTTTTGCTAGTAACTACTATTGGAGTTCTACGGAGGTCGATTACAACTATGCGTGGATTCAGAATTTCTTCAATGGTTACCAGAGCAACAACAATAAGAACTACTACAACTATGTTCGCGCTGTTCGGGCTTCTTAACAATTTAACTATTTAACAATTAAAATAAATATATTTTTTATCTAATGTAATATTTTTATATATTTGTCGTTAGGTAAGAAAGGGTTCTTTGAAATGTTGGAAAAGTAATTTAAATGGACGGGTAGCTCAGCTGGATAGAGCATCTGCCTTCTAAGCAGACGGTCGAAGGTTCGAATCCTTCTCCGTTCACCATTTAATGGGCCTCTAGCTCAGCTGGTTAGAGCAACTGACTCATAATCAGTAGGTCACAGGTTCGAGTCCTGTGGGGCCCAGATAGCCAAAGTTAAAACACTTGCACGTAGTGGCTATCGCACATCCATTTTTGGATGACTAAGATTTTAACAAATTGTTCTTTGAATTTATTACCTCGGTGATGATGTCAAGATACTTTTGAGCATTTTTTGGTTTGAAGTATTTTAGCTGAGAAGCATCAATGAGAAGTAATTCAATTTTATTCTCAAGACATGCCTGGAATTTTCTTTGGTCGTTGTTTTGAATTTGTTTGAGCTTATCTTCTCCAAATATGGGTTCGTAATGGAATATGCCATTAAGTTCAATTGCAAGTTTGAAGCTCGGAATGTAGATGTCAAGTTCAGAATTTATTGCATCCTTTTGGTTGTAGTGTATTTCTAAATCTGGATATAAAGTTGAAAGTTGCCCTTCTAACCACGCTTCAAGTTTTGACCTACGAGTGCCATGAGTTTTGTGTTTATTATTGTAAGTAGCAGCACATGATTGTGAACAAAATTGGTTTTTGTATTTTTTTACTTGACTTAGGTCTCTATATGCTTCTTTGCCGCAGTTGGAACATTTACATTTAATTTTATTGTTTCCTCTGTTGTTTTGGCATTTTCTGCTACAGAATTTGATTTTGTTTTTTCTACTTCCGTTTAAGTAGGCAGTAATAAATCTTTTGTCTTTGTAGAAAGTTTCTTTGCAAACATAGCATTGGCATGGCAGTTTATCCATTCCTTTTGCTTGATTGTATTCTTCATCAGAGTATAATGGTTTCATATCTCATTTTCATATAAATAGTTTAGAAAATGAGTTTTCGAAACAAAATGTGCCCACAAAACCCTGTGGGGCCCACTCAAATATTTTATCATTGCAAGCAGCTGTCACCTTCAACTTTAATAAGGAGAGTTTAATAGTCACTTCTTAGACACTGCTTGCATCTTATTAAGCCTGACACAGCAGGTTTATAGAGGTTGTACGGTCCAAATTTACTCTATAAAATCTCATGGGACCTATGCTGGTGACAATTCCAGACGCGGAGATGAGATGAAACCTTAGACACTTAATTAATGTCTGTATGGGATTAAGCCGTGAAAGAACGGGGCAGACTGTGAAAAAAACTGCCCCTTTTTAAGACATTTAAAATTCGTGCTGCTTAATCAACGGCTAGTCCAGTCCATAGGACGATTAGAAATGGTATGATAACCATAATGGAGATACTCCAACAGTAGTTAAGTCTACACAAGTGTTCAGGATAGGTGTGAGTCGTTGTTGATGCCTTGCCGCCAGGTATTGGAAGAAGCGTCCTTGAGATAGCACCCGCTTGATGTTGGAATTAATTTAAATAAGCTCTATTAACTCCTCAAATTGTTTTTCTGATAGTCTATCGAAAGATATTTTTTTCTTGATATTTTTAGAATATATTAGCTCTTCATTTGGCTCATCTATATACCAATCTTTTCCTCCAATTTTTACTTTAGGTAAATCTAAGTCTATTTTTTTTCTACTTCCTGATTTAGATTTTTTACTTTCACCACTCAATTTTGTAAAGAATAATTCGTTTTTTATTATTCTATCAACTCTTAATTTTTCTTTTGTTTGTTGGATATAGTTTTTAGCAAAATATATTGTTTGTATTTCATTTCTCCTAATTATAACATATATTTCATTTCCATTGCTATTTGTTTTTTTATCCACAAATAATAAGTTTTTTCCTATAGAATCTATTTTATCATCTTCAGAATAATAATTTATTTCATCTGGGTTTATTTTTATATATGTTAGTCTTATTCCAAAATCTTCATCTTCTGGGAATTTGTAATCTTCTATAAATTTATACTTCTTTTTTATAGACTCTTTTTCGCCATTACTTAAGTTGTATGTTCCTACAGTTTTATACTCTCCAACAGAACCTTCCTTTTCATATCCTACTGGTATATTTTTTCTATCTAAAAACCTTTCAGACAACCTATCTAGAGAATGCACCCCAGAAAAGGCTTCTTCTAAAATTTCTTTAACGATTTTTCTAATATAATTCATACATTTGTAAATAGTCACATATTTATTATTATGAAAAGAAAAATGTTAGTTTTAGTTGGCCCACCTTCTGTAGGAAAGTCAACATGGATATCTTCAAACTATCCAGAATCATATGTCATTAATAGAGATGATATTGTAGAATCAGTAGCATCAAGTTACGGTTGGACTTATGATGATATGTTTGCAACACCACCAGAAGATGCAGAAATAGGTGAAGTTGACGAAAAGTATGGAACAATCAAAGAGTCTCCATCTTGGATGACTTGGGCTAATACTATATTTGACAAAGTTTTTGAGGCAAATGGAAAAGTTCAAAAACTAATGAATGATAAAGTTGCTCAGGCACATCCTAGCAATAAAGATGTAGTTGTTGATATGACAAATATGAATTCAAATTCTAGAAAAAATGCAATGAAAGCAATAGAGGGAAATGAAGAAGATTATCATAAAGTAGCTGTAGATTTTAAATTTCAAGGAGCAGAAGAGGTAATAAAAAAAATGGCAGAAAAAAGAGCCGAATCAGCTCGAAGGATGGGTAAGTCTAAAACCATTCCTGCACACGTATTTGACAAAATGTTTTCATCTTATTCTAAACCCTCAACTTCAGAAGGTTTTGATGAAATAGTTTCTGTTGATAATGTAAATAATCTTAAAAGTGCTTTAGATGACGAAAGCTTAAAAGAATCAATTAGAAGAACGGTGAGAAAAGAATTATGGAATTTGTAGGAAAATATAAAAATTGGTACAAAAGACTTGTTGATTCAGGGTATCCAAATGCTAAAGAGAAAGTTACAGAATTTATGGAATCACACAATGACATTATATGGGAAAAAAAATTGATAAAATTAGTTAAAAATGGTATGAGCACAAAGTTGGCAATGGATAAAATTGCCGCATTAAGAGAAGGTTTTTCTGGTGATAATAAATGTGAAAAATTTGTTCAAGGAATAGAAGAAAAAAGTTCAATAAATACAAAAAGTCAACATTTTATAATTAAAAGTTTGCCACCTGAAGATAGATTGTTATTTTTAAAAAAGTTTAAAACAAAATATTTTGAAAATAATTTTGATGAACTTTATCAAGACCTGGAAGATGATTGTGTAAAAAGGGGTTATGTTGATAATGAAATCAAGTTCATAGTTGAAGGTAAATATGTGAAGGCATATGTCAAAGTTGAGATTATTATGTAATATAGTAAAAAAACAATATATTTATAACAAATATCAAATTATATGCAACAGGTACTAGTATTAAATAGCACTTACCAACCAATTAATGTAACTAGTTTGGCAAGAGGTTTTAAGTTAGTATTCAAAGGTAAGGCAGAAATATTAGAACACATTAATAAAAGTCCTATTATTACTGAAAAAAATGTTTTTAAAAGACCTACGGTAATAAGATTGCTTAAGTATGTATCAGTTCCTTTTAGAAAGGTTTATTTGTGTAGACAAAATATATTTAAAAGAGACGATTTTAAATGTTTATATTGTGATAGTGAAAAAAACTTAACAATAGACCACGTAATACCCAGCTCTAGAGGGGGTAATAATACTTGGCAAAATTTAGCTACATGCTGTAAGTCTTGTAATGAAACTAAAGACAACAAAACGCCAGAAGAAGCTAACATGAAAATGAGACATACACCATTTAGGCCTTCATATATATATTATGTCCAAAAATTTAAACAAATTCATAAGTCTTGGAATGTCTATGTTGGTCTTAAAGTCTAATTTTTTTTATAAGCTCTAACGTAATCTATTTCATGATATGTTGGAAATTTAGCCTCATCTAATTTTCTTTCCTTAATAGGGTCTATTTGGTTTCCTATAATAATGTGCATAGGGTATTTAAATTCATTGATAGCTCTTGGGTTGCTAAATACTCTAATTAATATATTATCATAATATATTTTAAACCCTTTCTCATTCCATTCTACAGCATATGTGTGAAATTCTTTTGATATATTTTGAACATTATGCCCCATTACTTTCATTTTTTTATTTTTAGGAGTCCCCCAATGAAAGTTAGATTCAAAACTTACCAAACCTTTAACGGGTCTACCAGTGTACATTTCGTATATGTCTATTTCTGGTGGCCACGAGTTTTTGGATGCCATCCAAAACGCAGGCCAATGCCCAGGTTGAACGGTCATTTTACTTCGTATCTCAAAGAAACCATATTTTTGCTCAAAAGATTTTGAACTATCTAAATGTCCAACTCTATAAGGAATGGTAAATTTTCCATAATTCACTCCGTTTAAGTCAGTGTAATTTATTTTTATGGGATTTTTTTCAGATTTTTGTTTTATTGTTGAATCTGTAAACTCAAACATATTGTCTCCGCAATATTGTATTGGAGCTCTGTTTTCATTTACAATATTCCCAGGATGGTATCTTAATCCAAAATAATGGTCAGTTCTCCACTTTTTTTTGTCTAATTTTTTTTTATCAAAATTATCTTCAAAAGTGATTGTCCATCCATTTTTTTTTGAATTGTTTTTTACATTATTAAATTTTCTTGAATAAAACGCTAAGTAACACCATAGTCTAATTTTTAAAAATAAATTAACCAGGTAATCTTTTACTATCCACATATATGTATGATTTTCTCTTATTTTTCATTATTAAATAAGCCTCCAACTGTTCTTAGTCCAACTAGAGTGCATCCTGCTATTAGTAAGGAGCTAAACAGCTCTTTTCCTACGTCATAAAAGTGAAAACCATCTAAAGTGTAAGTGATGGCACACAATGCTAAAAATATGTTACCCCAAAACTTTTTGCTTGATAATTTCCCACCCTTTTTTTCGGTGAATAAATCTCTCATAATACTTGTTCTTTTTTGTTTGAATGTGGAGGATATCGGAGTCGAACCGATGACCTCCTGCGTGCAAGGCAGGCGCTCTAGCCAGCTGAGCTAATCCCCCATTCAAGTTCATTAATAAATATCAAGAAAAAATAGGTATTCACAACAACCCAGCCAATTTTTTTAATCTTTTTTTGTGATTTTCGGATATTATATTTTTTGTTTTTTTGTATCTCAACATTAATGGGTTGAACTCCAAAGACTTGCCAAACATTTCAGATTCTTTTTTTCTTCTTTTCACATGACCTGGGTAAGATATTCTTGTAGACAATATTTTATCTCTAGCTTCTTCGTACATACCTTTTTTGACTAGCTGTATAAAGTTAGTACTTCTAAAACCACCTCTTCCCATATTGAAAGCCATTGACACCATCGCATCGTACATGTCTTGGTCTACATAGAAAGGAATGCTATCAGCCTCCCAGTCTTCAAAAACGCTATTAACAGCATTTTTAGCATTTGTCAAGTCGTTGAGTAATAATTCCTCTGCTTTTGTCCTTGTTATTTTTTCTCCAACTTTAAATTGAGAATTACTCTTTTTTTCAGCATGACCCCAACCTACAGTTATCATACCATCTCCTAAGTCATAAGCTTGCAAAACTGGTTCGCCTTTTTCTTTTATCGCACCTTCTTCGATTTTTATGAAATCCATAAAAGAATCAGAAACATCATTTGGAATTTCATTATAAAAAACATTTTCTATTTTTTCTTTCTTTATATCACTATCAACATCTTTTTCAATCTGCTTCTCGTTATCACTATTTAAATTTATTCCTAAATCAAGAGTCGAAACTTCACCATTTATTTCATCTACATTTTTAGATGCATAGTCATGAATTTCAGCATAACTCAATATTCCAACTAAAGAAGCGAAAGCATATTTTAAAATTTTTAATTTTAATTTTTTAGGCAATTTTTTTGCTTTTAATATAAGCGTGTCTAAATATTTTTTTGCTTGTTCTGACGTTTTTATTGATTTTGTAGAATCTTTTACCTTATCTTTTACTATATCCCACTCATAAGTTGGAGAAGGTTTATCTAAATCTGATTCTAACAATACGTTTATTGCTTCATTTAGTAAGTTATCTATGTTTAATATTTGTGATTCAGTTAGCATGTTAATAAATATGTACAAAAAATAAGACCACTTATAGTAGCGAGCTTTAAGTGGTCTATGCAACCGAAGTTACAACGGTCCTAACCGTATTTTAAATGTTATGGGTATTGAAATTCAATCTCAATAGATTTATAATCATTATTTATTGATACCGCTGTTGGGTAAAGGCTGTTTGAATTTTCTGTTTTTTCTATGTTCAACTTAAACCCTTCAAAACTATCGCCGTCAATAATGCCTGAGCCAAAGTCATAAACTTTTTCAATATTTTCTAATTCATCCTCCCATGAATCTTCTGTTCCTCTATATACTTCAGAGTTTAAAGTCAATTTATGAATGTTAGGCTTTAATACACTGAATCCATATGTCTTTTCGCTAGTAAATAAGCTCCATTCTACCGTTGCAGTGGCGTCTCCAAAATAATCGTTTGGCCCCAGCACATCTTTCATATATAAATGTAAATTTACTTTTGTCACATACGTTTCTGAATCCGAACTTAATGCTTCTCTTATTATTTTCCTAATTTCATGCTTCATGTTAATAAATATGATAAAAATTAATTAAATTTGTTATTATTTATTTAGAAAATATATCCATAAAATAAAACTATGAAAAACTTAAAAGAAATAATATCTAAAGATTTTATGACAGCCTTTAAGATGAAGGATATGAACAAAAAAAACTTTCTTGGAGTCGTTAAAGGAGAGATTCAACTACAAGAAGGTAGGGGTGTAGAGTCTACAGATGAAAACGTTTTGAAGGTTTTGAAAAAAATAGAAAAATCGTTAAAACAAACAAATACCGAAGAGTCTAATGTGGAACTGGGTTATATAAAAAAATACCTACCAGAACAAATGAGTGAAAAAGAAATAAAGGAAATCGTGCTTGAATATACAACTTCTGGGGTGGTTAATATTGGTCAAATAATGGGAAGGTTTAACAAAGAGCACAAGGGTAAGGCAGATAATAAATTAGTTTCTGAAATAGCTAAATCCATTCTAAACTAGAATGTCACATCTACAAAAATATATATACAATAAATACAGCACACCCAGCCAAGATAGTGAAATAAAGCTTATCACATATTGTAATTTTATATCAGATATACTTAAAAGCTATTTGATAAAAAAAAATATGACAACAGAAGTTTTGTCTAAAAAAATTGACATACCACAAGATGACATTAAGTTGATGTTGAGCGATGTTTATGTATACAATTTTAGCGTAGAGGAACTGGCTAAATTAGACCTTTTATTTGAAGGGCATTATGATATTTATGAAAAAAAACTTTTGATAGAAACGATAAAACAATTTTAGTTAGAACCAGTGTAATTTTTACGTGGTTCCATCTTTTCGTAAAAACCTTCTTTAGAGCCCTTCCAATCCCAAGGCAAACCATGTTCTATGTTGTATTCTAATTGTGTATCAGATACTCCCTTTAGTTTTAATAAAGCCTTTTTCAATAAGGGTATATTATCCTTTGCCATGGATTCAGAGATAACATCTCTTACAATCATTCTTACTGATTCATTTATTTTAAAATCTTCAGAATCAATAGCTTTTAAGTAAGATGTTGAATCTTTTTGATATCTAGCTAAAGTTTTTAGTTCATCTTTTAAGTCATCATCTAATTCCACCAAATCAGCTTGAGTGTTTTCATAATCTTCTAATCCTTTTCCTATAACTAAAGAATCTAAGTTGTCATTTATATAATTTTCTAACACTTCTTCGTTCAGTTCCCAATCTCCCAATTCTTCGTCAGGCATTCCATCTTCATCAAAGTCAACGCCTAAAATGCTCCTTGTTGCATAAGGTTCTAACTCATCTTTGTCTAAAAGATAAATGTTAAATATATATTTTTTACCAGATGATTTATCTTGCAAAACAGCAATTTCGCTGTTATCACTAAATATTACGTCCATTTTATATTCTTTAGCCTCTTTTCCCATTTTTTGATTTTCACCATCTCTCCATGGTGCGTCAGACATGTACTCTGCACCCATGGGTAAGTTGCTATTATTTTCATTTATGTTTTTCATAGTAATTTATTTTCCTTGACCTCTATATTTTTTTTTGTAATACTTTGCACCTTTAGAATTAGAATTTTTACTCTTAGCATGAATACCAGGCCTTTTCTTTTTCATTTCACCTGATTTGTTTCCATTGGATAATTTTGCCATTTTAAATATAATTTAATTGTTAATAATAAATATTAAAAAAATTCATTTATTGACTTTAATTGATGTTTTTCTTATCTTGCATAAATGGGTAGTCATATTTTGATAGAGAAGTGTGGAAACATTAGTTTGGAAATAACCTCTGTTCAAGTAACAGGAGAAAGTAGGCCACTAAGAGCACGCTGGACTCCTGAGCTTGCTCAAGATTTAGACGCTTTAGACTACTACACCAATAGTTATCAGCCAGAAGAGCCTGAAAATGTATATAAAAAGATATTATTAACTGAAAAATATATACCTTGTAATTTTAAAAGTATCGATATCGAAGAAGAGCTTTCTAATATTTTAGCCACAGAAGTTGCAGCATCTATTAATTCAAATATATTCGGTAGTTTAAGTGATTTGGAAAATGAATGATTCTATAAAATTATATTTAGAAGAGTGGAATAATTTAGTTTATCCTAAAAAAGAAAACGTATACAAAAGAAAACTTCTTGTTGAAAAGGTTGAAAAACATCCTAGGATTACTTTCCCTTTTGTAAGGGATGTGGCAGCAAATTTAGTAAGCGATTCACTTGTTACTGTTCAACCTCTTGAAGCACCAACGGGTATATTGTTTTATATGGACTATAATAGTAATTCAAATAAAAGAATGCTATTAATTGAAAGAAGAAAAAGAAGAAGAAGAAGAAGAAGAAGGCCAGAAAATGAAGGAAAAAAAATTTATAGATAGCTGGATTAAGACATACAAAAGAACTTTATTAATTGAAAAGTATGTTGAACATAATGTTCGAGTTTTAGAAACTGATTTCACTGTTTTAGGTTATGACTTAATCACATCTGATTCAACTATAATCGGAATTAGCTCTAGAGCAGTCGGCGGTCCAATTAATTATCCTACACAAATAAGAAGCTCAGAAGAATTTGGAGAAATTTTTGGTAATGTGTAATATATTTCAATAATTTACGTTTATATAAAACAACAATTAAACATTATATTATGAGTTTAACACAAAAGGAGAAAGACGAAATTTACGAAAAAGTTGAAAACATGACACCTAAACAAAGAAGCGATAGAATGAATAGGTTGGTAAATGAATCTATAGTTAAGAGTGTCTTTGTACATGTTGTTTTGTTGTTATATATAATTGTATCCTTGTACATAAAACAAAACTATGAAATTAATAGCCTTATATATACAGCTTTAATTGGGGTAGGCATTTTTTGGACTTACGGTTGTATGTTGACGTTTCAAGCATATTTGTTTTTTAAGAGCGCAAAAAATTTATCTAATTCATTTGGTTCAAGCATAAAAGATGGCATTGATTTTTTAGATTCAAATGAATAATTTGATTTAAAAACACAAAAAAAGCGACTCTAATAATTAGGTCGCTTTTTTTTATTTATTTAACTATTTTATCCTATTTTTTCTATTTCAGAAATGATTTTATTTGCTTGAATTTGTAATTCTTTTATTTTTTCATTTCTTGAAGCTTCTTCTTTGAAAATTCTTCTAATTTCACTTTCACTAATAGGTTCATGATTTTCTGTAAACTTACCACTTACACCAGCCATTTTTCTGTCTTTATATGCTGCTGCCAATGTAGGCTTTCCTTTTAGTTCTACAATTCTAATATCTTGCTTGCTAACATCTAATCCATCCCATTTATTTTTAGGAGTTAATACATTATCAACAAAAGATTGAACTCTTGATTTTAAATCAGCCTTTTCTTCATCAGTCAACTCTCTTACAACTTGACCAGTGGTTAATTTGTCTAGACCTTTCCATTCTATCATTTCACCTTTATCTATTGCAGTTTCAACAGCTTTCTTAGCAAGAGATATAGCTTCCTCTCCTTTCTTTGGGTCTTTTTTAAACATGCTCATTAAACCTTCTTCAACACCTTCGTTTTCTTCAATGCCTTCATTTTCTTCAACGCCTTCATTTTCTTCAATGCCTTCGTTTTCTTCAACGCCTTCATTTTCTTCAATGCCTTCGTTTTCAGCCTTTAATTCAGCTTTATCCTCATCAGACATTGCTTTTGCAGCATCTTCTAATTCTTTCATTGCATCAGCCATCTCTTTAGCTTCTGGTGTTTCTGGCATTTCTTCCGCAACTTCAGCAGCCGCTTCTATATCCACTTCTTCTTCCATGCTATAATTTTCCTTCAATGCTTCTTGAATTGTTGCTTTTTTAGATTTTAAAGATTGTATTTTTAAAAATCTATATGCCTCTTCTTTTATTATTTGATTAAGCTCTTTTTTTGAAATTTTCATGATTATTTATTTTGTAATATTTCTTTTATTTCCTCACTAACATTGCCACCATTAGACTCTATTGCTTCAGACAAAGTCTTTAACTGACTAATTAATTGCTCTTTTTTAGTGTTGTCCTTATAAGACTTAACAGCTTTTTTAGCTTCTGATAAAATAAATGTTTTCAACTCTTTTTTAGTATAAGATTCTTTTAAATCTTTTTCTATATTACTTCCATCAATCTCTATCCCAGCAGCAATTCTATCTGTAGGCTCTTCAGCGTCTTCTTCAGGCATTCTTTCATGAACTTCAGCTTTAGCTTGACCAGCAGTGTGAGAATTTCCTTTTTTCTCATCTCCAGCAGAAACATAAGTTTTAGCTTTTTCGTCTACTAATTTATCTTCAGAGTTCATTTCTAAATCTTCAACTCTTTCATCAAATGGTCCAGAAGCATCTGTTCCTTGAATATCTTTTTTAGATGTAAAATTAGCTTTAGCCTGTCCTTTAGTGTGTGTATCTGCACCTTTCTTTGCGCCAGCATCAACCTTTACAGCTACCGAAGCCTTTTTGTCAGAACCTTCAACATTATCTTTTGAGTTCATTTTTGGCATTTTTTCTACTTCGCCTTCTTTTTCTAATTTTTTAGAAGGGTCTTTATATACCAATGCCTTATCAGAGTCGCCTAGTTCATCATTTGAATTCATATCAACATCGTATACGTTCATTGAATCTGTAACCGCTTCTGACTCTTGAATAGTAGCCCTTTTTATAGACTTTGCTTCATCTCTAATCATGTCTATAAGTTCTTGTTTGCTAATTTTCATTTTTTTATTTTTAAAATTTCATTATTATTATAATAACTATAAATATATACAAAAAAGAAAAATTCGTTTTTTAAAAAGTATTTTTATTTGTTTGAAAATAAAAAGATTATTATATTTGTTATGATAAGATATAATATGAAAAATTTAGGACAATTTATAGGCCACTTTACTGTAAAGAACGATAATAAAGAAAGTTTGTTTAAAGTTTACTTTTACGATAAAGGGATATCTTTTGGTGACAACTTTTTGAGAGGTATAATAGAAAATGAAGATACCTATAAAGATTTCATGACTATAAATGAGAATTGGAAATCCAACAATAAAGATAGAGAAGTTGTTATGAAACAAATAATGGAAATGCTAGAAAAGCATCAAAATTATCTTTCTAATTTTTTTATGGATAACGAATTAGAAAATACAATAAAATCTAAAATTCTAAAAGATTCTAATGAATTGTTTTTTGAGCATTTAAAAAATGAAAACATGTTATCCATTATAACTAGAAAAGAATTTGAAGCTAAAATAGTAGATGAAAAAATAGGGGAATACTATGTTGAAAATTTGAAAGACACAAAGTCAAACTCTGAATTTTATACATACATATCAAAATCTTCTGGATTATCATTTTATTTGATGGTAGTAGATAATAAGATAAAAATAGGATTTTCAGAAAAAGAAGTTAAAAGTCTTTAAGAAAAAAATGAGTATTATAAAAGACGAAATAGATATTACTTTAGACGTATGTGAGCCAGACAAGTTGTACAGAAGCTTTGTTGGTGAAGAATATTGGAATGACATGTTAAACTCTTCCATTAAAGAGTGTAATGGAGTTTGTCAAGGCTGTGGATACAACCCTCCAGATAAAAATTTTTTAGAAATACATATTATATCAGGTAATGTATCTGACGTTGAAACATATTCATACACCATTTTATGCAAAACATGTCATACATTAAAGCATATTGATATAGCTTCTGAAAAAGGTTGGATAAAGCTTTGCAATTCTATTTATGACCAAAAAAGACTAATATCTATATGTCGTTCAGGTAAATCTAGATTGCTAGAAAAAATAAAGTCTGGTGAGATTATGATTTTAAAAACTGAAGCCTCTCAATATTCAAAATCTTTATCTGAGGATGTTTTTAATAAGAAAAAGAAAATAAAAGTGATATTTGGCAGGAACTTTCCTCAAGATAGATTAAAATAAAATATAATGAAATATAAAAATTTAAAACAACAATTTAGTTTTCATCACAAAGAAGAAGATGGTGATATATATTTCTGTTCCTGTGGGAAAAAGATAAATAAAGAAAATAACAAGGCAAACCCAGAGGAGATAACCATGTCTATAGACAATAGTCAATATGATGTAGATATAATGTCTAGATTTGACGATGTTGTTAATGTCATTTGTCCAAAGTGTGGCAAAGACTATTCTAAGCAAAAAAATTTACAACTTTTAATTGATTCTAATAAATACTTCTTTAGTAAATTTGAATTTTTTACAAAAGGAGATTTGATTATTCTTAGAAAGGTAAAAGTAAAATCATGTTGCACAAAAAAATCAAGATACATAAGATTTAAAGATGTTGATTCTTATATATCTGTAAACAAAAAAAGTAAAAAATTATTTTTTAATAGTTATAACGATAATAAAGAAATAGAAATAGGACTTGATATTCTTGTTGGTGTTTTGAAATCTTTTTATATAGACTCGGATGAAATAAACGTTACAGATAATTTAATATCTATACATAGATTTTTGAGCGAAATAGCCAGTATTGTTGTTGATTCTAAAAATATGGACATTGTTGAAGGTTTGATGAATCAAATGATTGGCAAGCCTGGGGTTGATGTATTGTATAAAGTTAATTGTATATTTTTTGGAATTATATGTTACTCAAATCTCTCGACTATTGCACTAACAAAAGGAACGGTGTTTCTATTCGATATGATGAATAATTGTAATATGCCAAACGTTTCTACACTTTCTGATAAAGGTGTTACTTCGCCTTTGAAAATATTTAATTTTTTAGTATCACTAGAAAATGAAAAGGCTCAAAAAGAAATAGAGTCAGAAAAGGAACAAGAATCGGAATTTGTATATAAATCCAAAGACAATAAACTTCATAATTTAAAATTCGATTTAAAAAGATGGGGATTTGGTGAGTCTAAAAAAAGTGCTCTTGTTAAAGATGGAGGTAAATTAAATGTAAGGGAAGATTTAAAAATCAAGTCTGTTTCAAAATTTATATTTAATAAAATAGACAAATTTAATGATTACAAAAGGCTAATTAGGTTTACTAAATTTTTATCATATGAAGAATTAGTTTCTCTAGTAATGAATTATGATATTCAATTTATTGTCAACCTTTTTGATTTAGTTGAATTTAGAGAAGATATAAACACAAACAGTCTTAAGCAGATTATTCCTTTAATATTAGATTGGATTGAAAATGGAAGAACTGCTTACAGATTTTCTTCAATTCATTCAGATAAGTTGGATTATAAAAATGGAGGTATTGAATTAAAAGAAGGTGTTAAAGTTAATTATGCAGCAGTATCTAGTTTTAGCTTTTATGAATATGATGATTGTGTAAGAATGATAAATGCATTAGAGTGGGATAGAAATAAAGAATTCAATAAAATAAAAAAAGTAAAAGATTTAAAAGAATATCATGATAAATTAGTTGAGCACTTTAATCTACTAAGTGATAAAGCTAAAAATGAAAGATTTGTTGAGTTTGCAAAAAAGTTTAAATATCTAGAAGACTATATTGGAGACTATAAGTTAACTCTTTTGTCTCAACCAAAATTAGTTTTAGATGCTGCAAGAGACATGAAGAACTGTGCAGGCTCATATGTAACAAGAATAAGTAGAGGTCAATATTTGCTATTGTTGGCAAATGACAAATCTAAAGAAAGGAATTCTGATGAAAAGTCTAGATTTATGCTAGGTCTTAACGTGTCAAATGAAGGGCTTATATTTGAACAATTTAAAGGTGATTGCAACTTCCCAGCCTCTAACAGACAAAGAGAGATGATGAAGTTATATTTAGAAGACAAAGATATATCTTATAAAGATGTAGGAGATTTGAGAATAACTAGAAGTGAGGGTGAAAAGCCTGAATTATTTTTATGATATAAATCTTGATTTCAATGCGTTATAGTTATGTTTAATTTCTGAATCTGACAAAGCTCTATTATATAGTGTAGTTGACCCTATTTTTCCTCCAAAAAATCCATATCCCATCGAATTTCCTATGTATAGTTTGGTCATAGTAATATCGTCATTATTAGTTCGTGTACTAGAATCACAGAGCTGTCCATTATAGTAAATGGCTTGTTTTAATGGTTCTACCACAAAAGTTGCATTATGCCATGTATCGTAATAGTTTGGATTTATTTCACCTGGCAATTGTGTGTTTGTGACTCCATTACTATATTTAGTCCGAAGAGATAGTTGATGAGTATAAGAAAAATGATTGCCAATGGAAAAACAAGCAAATTCAGTATTAGACCAAGCCCCAGTCTGTCCTAAGCTCCTGAAGTCAGTATCTGTTAATGAAGGTTTATACCAAATAGAGTAAGTTAAATGTGACAATGTAACACTTGTATTACATTGGATAAAGTCATTTATTCCATCGAGACTTAAGACGCCTTTGTTTTCTTCTGAAAATGTTGTTCCATTACGTAAGTTAGCAAAACCCGAACTTGGTAGAGAAAGGCTCATTGGACCAGAGGTGGCAATGACACTTGATGGCTTGTAGGTTCTAGATAAGCTGTAAACCTTTTGGTCAACATCAATATTAGAATTATTATTTCCAATATCAAAACAGTCTATTAATCCATCTGTAATCAACTTATTACTTCTATTTACGCTCATTATTTGTTTGATTTTATTCTTCTGTATTTGACCATTCTCTGCTAGTCATTATTTTCACCATTTCACTATGACTGTATGGACCTTCTTTTGTTTGTAGACCATTTAATGAACTTGGCATTTTAGAGCCCTCCCATTTAACAAAAGATTTAGCATTGTTCAATGATTTTCTTATTGTTTCTGGTGAAGTTTCCATAACTTGATTAAAATCAATCAAATCTATTTCAGATAAGTTGAATATCACATAATTTCTATCTTCTATTTTCTTTAACATAATTAATAATTTTTTAAGTAACGTCTATAATCGAAGAGTTTTCAGGACTGTTAATGTTAATGGAAACATCTTGGCCACTTAAGATGATAACATTAACTAAAGTTCCTTTTAAGAATTTGCTTTCATTTATTGTAATGCTAGTAGCATTTGACATTCGAATATTGCCATCAGCAAATGATGCTAAACCATTCATTTTAACCACCCCCTTAGCCTTAAAATTAAGATATGCAAGACTAGCAAGCGAACTGCTAGATATATAAAATTGATAAGAATTTCCAATCATACTTGCAGCATCGCTAAAGTCAAAAATTATTTGGTTAGAAGTTAAAATATCAATTTTAAAAATAGTTTCCGATAAATATGTTTTATCTAGCTTTATAGTGTTACTCCCACTAATTGGTTGAATTAATTTTTTTCCTGAAACAGCTCCTTCAGATACTAGTCCTCCCCTAAAAATTGTTTTACCCTTTTCGTTCATATTGATAAATTTTAATATTATTTAAACTTTGCTTTTATTGCATTGTAATTTCTTGATACCTCTTCGGCACTTATTGCTCTATCATACATCATTAATGAGCCGACTTCACCATCAATGGTATCAGAAAAGCTAGAGCCTCCTTTACCTATAAACAACAGTCCAGTGCTTGGATTTTCCATCCAAGAAGAGTTTAGCCAAGGCGTTTCGCCAGACGTACTGGATTTAACCAACTCTCCATTTATATAAAATTTTCTATTACCTTCAGTAAGCAATTGTCCTTCATCAGTAAATGTAACTAAATTCCATTCATTTGGTTCATTACCTTCTCTAGGTACTGTAAAAGCTCCTTTAGTTTCATTGTTAGACAAAACAGCCCCAAAATTAGCTCCTAAATTAAATCCCCATCTACTATTAGATGAGCCAGCCAGTCTATATCTAAAATAAGCATCATCAGCAGGTGATGTACCTCCTAAGTCAGAACCTAAAATAAGTATAGTA